>JAESGL010000107.1_pt1 | contig 122783 bp, 106 predicted proteins | sample 9269711 | NCBI WGS metagenome assembly JAESGL01 (sample SAMN14515918, study PRJNA621676) | algae metagenome | isolation source: Kastovskya adunca ATA6-11-RM4 and co-occurring heterotrophs from soil and... | place: Chile: Atacama Desert | collected 2011-06-27 | reverse complement strand
GGCAAAAATCATACGCAATAAGTCCTGCTCTAAACCTGGCAGACACTACAGCCGAATAAGAAAAAGGCCGCGTAAACCTAAAATAAACAGAAGAAGACCTACATAAGCCTTAAGTTGACAGCATTGACCGGTCCGTCTGTAAGGGGGCTGGCAACAGGGTAAACGGGTATGTTGCAGGCAGTTTGCATAAGCGCTGCAAAATTGTGGCTTATCTCTGGCTGCGAACTATGGCCTCCTACAATTATAAAATTGCCTTTATCAGGATATACCTCCTTGAGGGAGGGGTGTGGGAAACCCTGGGATCCAGCTTTATCGCTAAAGTAGCCGATCATTTCATAGCAGACCATCAGCTTCAGGGCTGTTTTACTATTGTGCAACTCCCGTGCATGCACAGCACTTCCCATTTCATCAGTAGCAAAGAAGGGAGGTTCTTCCAGGCAGTAGCCTACAAACTCAAGTGTATAGGCAGGTTGCTGCTGCTTTCTGAAATTGCCAATCAGGCGGGCGGTCTCCAGCAAACCGGCCACGGCACTTGCGTTATCATCTGCCCCGGGTAAATCACCCCAAACATCGTAATGTGCGCCTACTACAATTCTTTCGCTGCTTTTGCCTCTGATGATTGCAGAAATATTCTGATAAGTAACTCCACCTCTTACTTTAAATGGTTGATACTCCACCACATCAAAACCAAGCGCAGAATACTTAGTATGGATGTAAGCTGCTGCTTTGTTGAGCGATGCAAGGTTGCGGTAGTTGCGAGCCGGTTGCAGTTCTGTTAAAAACGCAACATGCTGCCTGAGGCTGTTTATATTTGCCTGGTACTGGTCCATAGGCTGGCGCTTTCGGTTTAAAAAATCTGAATGTTATGCTAAAGCTACATTAGCTATTACTGTAACTACATTTTGCTGCCTGCCTGTTTCAGCTTTGCTCCATCTTAAGTCTTACTGATACAAAAAAAGCCCCGGTTTATAACCAGGGCTTGCTTTCATTATATATCGAGGGTGATAGTTAGCTTCTGAATACCTATTTCTTTCCCATAGCATAGCGTATGCCCCCCAGGATGTGCTGCAGGAAAAGTGGTTCGCTGTAGCTTTCGTTGGTGTGGCCACCGGCAGTGTAAAATACCCTGCCTCCCTCAAACTCCTGGTGCCAGGCTATGGGGTGGTTGTCGCCATTGGTGCCACCTTTGTAAGAGGTTTCGTCCAGGTAAGCCAGTACCTTTATATTGGGTTGTATGTCTTTAAAATTATACCATTCATCGAAGCGTACCAGTGTATCTGGCAGCATGGTGGTGGATGGGTGCGTTTTATCTTTTACCAGCACCCGGGCCTCCTGTTGTTCGGGGTGGTTTGCAAAATAGGCGCCTACCAGCTGGTTAAACCAGGGCCAGTCATATTCTGTATCTGTTGCGGCATGAATGCCCACAAATCCGCCGCCACCCCTGATGTATTCCTGAAATGCAGCCTGCTGCTGCTCATCCAGCACATCTTTGGTTGTATTCAGAAAAATCACTGCACTGTATTTTTGCAGGCTGTCGGCTGTAAAGTAGGCTGCATTTTTTGTGGTATCTACCAGGAAGTTATTTTCCATGCCCAATTTCTGTAATGCCGCCTGGCCTGCTGGTATGGAGGTATGGTAGTAGCCATCGGTTTTAGAAAAGACCAGCACTGCATCAGTTATTTCATTTTCTGCCACTGGCTGCTCTGGGGTAGGAGACTTAATATCTGATGTGCTGCCTGTGCAGGCAGTGAACAGACCAATACCAAATAGTAAAAGTGAGGCTTGAGAGAAAAGTTTTTTCATGTTTTAAGTTAGCGTTTCTACAAAATAGTAGATCAATATCTTCCTGGCAACTTAATTGCCTTTTTTACCGCATTTTTCCTGATTAGGGAGTTAAACAAAACTTCCTGATTTGTCGGACTATTTAACCCATTCAGGCAGCTGTTCCAGGTTTACGTTCCAGAAGAGCGGAAGCAGAAAATATAAATAGAGCGTAATAACAACAATGGAGATAAGGTTAAGCCAGAAGCCTGTTTTTACCATGTCTTTCATCTGTATGTACCCAAAGCCAAAGACTACAGCATTTGGAGGCGTTGCTACCGGCAGCATAAAGGCACAGGAAGAAGCCAGGCAGGCAGCCACCATGGGGCCGTAGGGATGAACGCCAATGGCTTGTGAGAGTGAGGCCAGGATGGGGAGCATCATGGTGGCGGTGGCAACATTGGAGGTTATTTCCGTTAAAAAGTTGATGATGGCTACGATAGCCAGCATAAAGAGCAGCAGGGAAAGGCCTTGTGCCAGCGACATCTGCTCCCCAATATAGACAGCAAGTCCCGATGCTTTAAATCCTGCCGCAATGGCCAGGCCTGCACCAAAGAGCAGCAAGATTCCCCAGGGCAGCTTAGCTGCAATTTCCCAGCTCAAGAGTCCTTTGCGATAGCCCGATGAACGCGATGGAATGATAAAAAGCAGAACGCTTGCTGCCATGGCAATCATACTGTCATCCAGCGCCGGGAAAATACGGTTGAGCAGAAATGTGCGGGTAATCCAGGCCAGGGCTGTCGCTGTAAATATCACAATCACCCATTTCTCTTCTGCACCTACAGGGCCAAGTTTGCTTAGCTGCAGCCGTATTTCTGCTTCGCCGCCCTTGCCGCTAGTATTTAGGGGAAATACAATCTTGGTGAGGAGCAACCAGCACAGTCCTAACAGGAGTAGGGCGAGCGGAGCACCCAGTATAAACCAGGCTACAAATGATATCTCCTGGCCATAAAGCTCCTTTACAATCGCCGCTAAAATGGCGTTGCCTGGTGTACCAATCAAGGTTCCCATACCACCAATAGAGGCAGCGTAGGCAATGCCCAGCATCAGGGCTTTGCCAAAATTGTTTTTAGCTCCCAAAACTCCTTCGCCACTAAACTGGGTGAGCTGCACCACCAGCGCCACACCAATGGGCATCATCATCATGGAAGTGGCAGTGTTGGAGATCCACATGGATAGGAAGCCTGTAGCGGCCATAAAGCCCAATACAATTTGCCGCTGGTTTGTGCCTACAGCCAGTATAATATTCAGGGCAATGCGTTTATGCAGGTTCCAGCTTTCCATGGCAAGGGCAACAACAAAGCCACCCAGAAAGAGGAATATCACCGGGTTACCATAGGCGGCTGTGGTGCTTTCCAGGCTAAGAGCACCACTAAGCGGCAGGAGCACAATGGGCAGCAGGGAAGTAGCAGGTATGGGTATAGGTTCAGTAATCCACCAGCTGGCAATCCAGATTGTACAGGCCAGCATGCCTCTTGCTTCCGGAGTCAAGCCAGCCGGTGCATCCAGGAGCAGAATCAGCACATAAAGCAGGGGCCCCAATACCAGGCCTGCAAATTTTCTGATGGGGAACGGGGGTTTCTTTAGGCCAGCCTCTGACATGCGCTTTGCTCAATGGGAATAATCCTTCATTTTCTGAAAAAAACCGGAGTTCAGCAAGCATTTATGCCATTGATGCCCAATTTAGCAGCATTGGGCAAAAAAAATGCCCGATTTTTAATCGGGCAGTAACAAAAAAATAGCATGGCACTGATCTTATTACAAAATGCTATTGCTAGCATGCCATCAAAAATATTCTGTTCTTATCTGTTAAGTGCTACGGGTAACCTATCCTTCAAAACATTCCCTACTTTCTTTCTTGTGCTGAATCCTTCGTGAATATCACCCTGTGAATCGATGTATAAAAAACAGGCATCACTGCCATTACCTGCGGAGCTTTGTAGTTTACTGTTGTGGTAACAGATTACGGGCCAATCCAGATAGGTCTCATCGTTGTTCATGGCTTCAGTGAAGGCATCGAGCACCCTGAACTGATCTTCATTTAAGTCTTCTTCTTTAGGTTTGGACTGAAGCGGAGTTGGAGGGTACTGTATATTAATAAAAGAGGCACCTATTTTTTTTGCCAGCCTGGCATATTTATACAGGTTTTCTTCAGTTACAAAACCTTTGCGCGCCTTTAGATTCAGGCACAGTACCAGCTTAGCTTTGCTTATATACTCGGCAGCTTTGAGCACCCAGCCATAGGCGTGCTTGTAGCCGCTAATAGTGTTGTTTTTCTCTGGGTCAAAATGGTCCAGGTTGAGTGATACACCTACCAGTCCGGCTTCCTTCAAAGCATTTGCTTTTTCCTGGCTCAGGCCATGACCAGAGGTGGTTAACCAGAAATCTGTACCTTTTTTAGCAGTAGTAAGTAATTCAAGCACATCTTCAAAGCGCTGCAGGGGCTCACCGCCACCAAGCTGTATCTGCACCACGCCTTCTTCCTGCAGTTTTTGTACTATAGTTTTCAGCTGCTCCAGGCTAAGGCTGTCCTTTTTCTTTTGGCTGTTTGCATTATTTTTTTGATCTGCAGGACCACTCTCACTTGATAGCTCCAGGAACATGCTCCTGAGGGCCGCTTTATGTTCTTTAATCTTATTGAGGCGGTTAAGTTCTGCAGAAACATACTGATCGAAAGAGCTGGAAGGCCAGGCAAGGCTTCCTGGCATGGTGTGATATTTGCCATCTACCTCCACTAGCTTTTTTACGGGTTTACCACCGTTTTTATCAGTAAGCGCTGATATACTTTGAATGGCGCTGTAAGCCTGAAAAGGGTTCATAGTGTGCCTGAAAGCCAGTGCCCACACACTAAATCTTTTGCGCAGCATCACCCTTGATAACTGCTTTTGATCATAGATGATGGTTGATGTTTTTTCTGCCGGAGCAGGATACTTTTTGCCTTGCTCAAGGGCTATCATCACAGGCTCGGGATTCGTCAGCCATTGTTTTTCTTCTGCTGTGCCAGGATAGGTGCTGCTTAACATATTGAAAAGATTTTAGAGGCTGATAAGGTGTAAACAGTAGCTTGATTCATGGAAGAGGAATAATTTTCATAAAGATAATTACACTTTTTTAAATATTGCTAATTTTGGTTAAAATCTTACAAGAAATTTATGGCTTCTATAATATTAAATATGGCTGGTGTAAGCATGCGTAAGATGTAAATAGTTGAATTACAGCCGAATTATGTGTAAAAGCTGTAGTAGGTAATTGTTTTCTTTGTGCAGCACCATGCACTTTCTTACATAGATTTAATCCTTGCTTTACTCCTCCACAGCTATCAGGCTGAAAGACAATAACTAAGCTTTTATAATTAGTCTGTAAGCACTGCAAATACATTTTAACTTAACATGTAGGTCGGGTAGATTCAAAAAGGGCCAACACTGCAGCTATCAGTAGAACTTCTGCTGGCAGGCGCCGGCAGCCAGCACATAAGTGTGCAATTATTATTCAGGGGGTACTTGTATTGGTGTAGATAGTTTATTCAGCTATCTTGTATTTTGATCAATAACAAAGCTCTTAGAAGCAACCATACTTTGTCTTAAACATGCAAACTAACCGACGCCATTTTATCAAGACGCTGGGTGGCCTGGCAGCAGGTGTTACCGGACTTTCTGTGTTAGGTACCGATGCTTTTGCTGCACCTACATCCGGAAAAATATTTTTTAAAATTTCGCTGGCCCAATGGTCCTTGCATAAATCCCTGTTCAGCAAAAAAATAAGTACCCTGGATTTTCCCGGGCTTGCCAGAAATACTTATGGAATCGATACAGTAGAATATGTAAACCAGTTCTTTCAGGATAAGGCAAATGACCAGCATTTCTTAAGCCAGCTGCTGGCGCGCAGTAAAGACAGTGGGGTGAAAAATAACATGATCATGATCGATCAGGAGGGAGAGCTATGTACACCGGATCAGAAAAAAAGGCTGCAGGCAGTGGAGAATCATTATAAGTGGATAGATGCAGCCAAATATCTTGGCTGTTCAACAGTAAGAGTAAATGCTTTTGGCACAGGCACACGAAAAGAAGTAGCGCAGGCAGCTGTAGATGGACTGGGCAGGTTGGCGGAGTACGCAGAAAAAGCAGGAATTACCGTACTGGCAGAAAATCATGGCGGATACTCCTCCGATGCGGCCTGGCTGGCTGGGGTAATTAAAGAGGTAAATACGAAAAACACAGGTACCCTGGCCGATTTTACCAACTGGTGCATAAAGCGGGAGGGAACTGATTTTTGGTCTGGCAAGTGCATAGAAGCTTATGATCCCTACAAAGGGGTTGCAGAATTAATGCCTTACGCAGGTGGTGTAAGTGCCAAAACCTTTGCGTTTGATGCCAAGGGTAATTGCGTGGAAACCGATTATTATAAGATGATGAAGATTGTGAAGGACGCGGGGTTTACAGGCTATGTAGGCATTGAGTACGAGGGCGACAGCTTAAGTGAAGAAGAGGGCATCAAAAAAACAAAAGCGCTGCTGGAAAAAACCGGCCTTGCCCTTTCCTGATAATTTATCGAAAGCTTTAAATTCATCTGCCCCTGGCCTCTAATGGCCGGGACTTTTGCTTTTTCAACACTGTTCTTACTGTTAAGTACCAGCTGCTTTCAGATTAAATGTAAACAATTAGGACTGGTTCAGGATTTTAGATACACAGTAAACGCAACTTCAGGAATGGCAAAAACTAAAATAACTGTTAACAGCAACGGCTCTTTAAGAGTAGAAGGTGATTTTGAAATGGTAGACAAAAACGGGAACCCCTATGGTTTAGGAGGAAGAGAGCTGGTTTCTCTGTGCCGTTGTGGCCTTTCTAATAACAAACCTTTCTGTGATGGGTCTCACAAGGGCCACCTTGAACATGAGGCTGTAGCTTTTGATCTGCCACCAAAGAAATAAACTTTGCCGCCGTAATTGCAGGGACACCTACCCGGTGATCTGTTGTTAGGGAGCATGCATGCTGATACAACATACATATTTGTTGTTTTAATTAACCTGAAGATCTACTTCAAGCCAAGCTGGGAGCAATTATCTTTTATTGCATAGCGGTATACCTGTTCAATTTTCCACTGCTGATTTTTTATAAAGCGCAGGGTGTATTTCCCGCAGTTATCGAGCTGACTATCGCTGTTGAAGCATTTATACTTTGCAGAGACAATCGCATAACGATCAAACATTTCTATTGAAACATCCTCAAAATTTTTGTTGCAGTGCTGCAAATTACCTTCCTGGCTGGAGAGTGTTTGCAGAAAACCCTGGAGTGTCATCTGGCTTGCCCAAAGCTCACCACTTTCATTAAATCCCGACTGATGGAAAACTTGGTTGGTTCCATAGGGGTAAAGCAGATTTTTTTTGATTTCTACAGTATCCCTGGCTTTTACAGCTTCGAAAAAAGAATTGAAAGTTTTTATTACCTGCATTTGCTGTGCGTTTGCTGTACTTTGGGCATATAGCTGTGGGCTGTAGAAAGCAAGAAAGAGAATAACAATTGTTTTGATGATTGTCATGGTATTGGGTGTGATGGCTGTGAAATATATGAGTGCTACGCCTTACTCTAAAATTTTCCTTAAAGAATTTTAGCTTATATGTTGTAAAGCTATTGTTAATATAGTCAAACGCACCTGATGAGGAACGTTTGACTATCATTTTTTATCATGACAGGTAGAAGCAGCGCTATTTTTTGCTGTTCTGCCTGCCTCCGGAGTAAGCTTCTTTCTTTTGTTCGTAGTACTGCTTGAGGACGGAGAAGGCTTTCTTTTTTTCGCCATTGCTGCCAATCAAACCTTTGCGGTTCCATCCATCCTGCACGCCTGCCAGCGGGCGGCGGGGCGAGCGGAAGTCAACCAGTATCCAGGGGGTAACTCCACGTGGCTGGGGTATTTTTTCTAGCATCGCCAGGGTCTGGCGGTAGAGGTCTTTCTGAAATTCCTCGGTAAAGCGATCGGCACGGCCACCATGCATACCCTGCCTTGCACCGGCTCCAAATTCAGAAATGATCACAGGTTTATTTTGCTCAATCACCCAGGTAATCTGCTGTGTTTTGTCGGGCAGCCCTTCATACCAGCCAATGTACTGGTTAAAGCTTAGCACATCTTCATGCTCGGCAAACTCATCTCCAATGGTACGAACGTTAGGATCATCACCAGCTGTTTCCTGCTCCAGTGCCGCACTTATCAAGCGGGTGCCATCCAGCTGGCAGGCTTTTGTGGAAAGCCTAGTAAGAAATTGCAGGCGAGGATCGCTGGTAGGCGTTTCATTGGCCATAGACCATATTATAACAGATGCCCTGTGGTCTCTCGATCAATATAAGCCTATATGCTATAAATTTACTTACTCTGGCGCCAGTAAATGCTGTTAATCTCTTAAAGACTGAAAGGAAATATAACATTAAAAAGCAGGCAGGGAGAGGGCACCACAGTTAAAATAACGCTGCCGCTTATTTAATTTGCCGGCTTACACAAAAAGGCACATCTTGCAGCATGGCCTTTCAATCAATTTTTAACTGGAGCGGCGGTAAAGACAGTGCCCTGGCCCTCCACCATGTTTTGCAGGATTCGCAGTATGATGTTAAACGTTTGCTCACCAGTGTAAACAGTGCCTTAGGCCGTGTTACCATGCACGGGGTACGGGAGGTACTACTGGAGCAGCAGGCACAGCATATTGGGCTACCGCTGCATAAACTCATGCTGCCCGAGCAGCCGGATATGGCGGAATACAACAAACTGATGAGCACTACCCTGGCCGGCCTTGAGCAGGAGGGATTTACTCACTCCATTTTTGGTGATATTTTCCTGGAAGACCTTAAGAAGTACCGTGAAGACCGCCTGGCTTCACAAGGATTTACTGCCCATTTTCCGCTCTGGAAAAGAGATACTAATGAATTGCTGCATGAGTTTCTGGACCTGGGCTTTAAAACCATACTGGTTTGCATTAAGGCAGATTTGCTCGACAAGTGTTTTGCAGGAAGGGTAATTGACAGTGACTTTCTGAAAGACCTACCCAAAGCAGTTGATCCCTGCGGGGAAAACGGAGAATTTCACACCTTTGTCTTCGATGGCCCTATCTTCAAAAAACCGGTTGATTTTACAGTAGGTGAAAAGGTGTACCAGGAGTATAATGCTCCCAAACCTGTTGGTGCTGCTGCAGATGCAACCGCCCCGCCTCCCATGGGTTTCTGGTTTTGCGATCTGCTGCCTCCGTCCTGATGTGGGATTATGAAATATTGACCAGGATAATTAGCTGGTTGTTTGCTACCAGAAAAATTATCTGAAAACCTTTGAAAGCTACTGACATACTGTTGTCACTGGTGAGGTATAGCTTTGTTCTGTCAATATATTTTTCAACCCTTATATTTTTAACGATGGAAACAAATGTTGTAAGCCCCGAAGCACTTAGCACCAAAGAGGTAGCTCCCAAGATCCTGTTCTACAGCGAGGGTACCACTACACTTAAAAAGATTAATGAATATGTCAATCCGGTAGTGGAGGCCCTGTTGGAGGAGGTGAAACAAAGCGGTCTGGAGCCTGTAGGACCTATGGAATTCATTTACCTGAATGTAAATGGAGATCCGGATAATCTTTTTACGCTTCAGATTGCACTGCCCGTAAAAGAGCAGAAGCTGGTAAGCAATGGTTTCCTATTCAGGCAGACTGAGGCATTTAAGTGTGTTAGCCATGATTATAAAGGTGATGTTACCCAGATGCACCCCGTTTATGACAGGCTGTTCCAGCAGATGTATGCCTCCGAACTAAAACACAATCATGAGGTGCGTGAGGTATACAAACAATGGGAGCACCCTGCTTCTCCCAATAACATCACTGAAATACAAATTGGTATTATGTAAGCAGGCGTAATCATTTTAATTTAACCTGGGGGAGAGTTTGCCTCTAAGGCAGGCTCTCTTTTTTAGCATATGAACCGTATAGAACGCCTCCATGCCATCACCACAGCCCTGCAAAGCAAGCGCATTGTAAAAGCCGATGAACTTGCAAAGCTGTTCAGCACCAGTGTGCGCACCATTTACCGCGATATTAGAGCGCTGGAGCATGGGGGTGTGCCAATTGGTGCCGAAGCAGGGGTAGGCTATTTTATTACTGAAGGCTATCATTTACCACCTGTTATGTTTACCAAAGAGGAGGCACGTGCCCTGCTGATGGCCGATAAGGTTATGGAAAAAATCACAGATCCTTCCATCAGCAGGGCATTTGGTACTGCTGTTACCAAAGTTAGGGCTGTGTTAAATGCCGAAAGTAAAGATGAACTGGAGGGGCTGGAAGACCGGATTCTGGTAAATCCATTTCCGCTTAACAGCCCCGAGCCATCCAGCCAGGTGTTGGAGCAGCTAAAAGAAGCCATTATCCATAACAGGGTGGTAGAGGTAAGCTACATATCTAACTACAAGGGCGAAACAACTGAACGCAGGGTGGAGCCCATTGGCCTGGTTTATTATAGTAATCATTGGCACCTCATTGGTTTTTGCCAGTTAAGGCAGGATTACAGAGATTTTCGCACCGACCGTATGGCAAGGGTTAAGCTTAGTGCAGAATGTTATAAACCAAACCGCCACCCCAGCCTTAAAGAATATACTGAAAAACTTATACAGGGCACAGAGCTACACCAGGTAGAAATAAAGGTTCACAGCAACATCATCCGCTATATAGGAGATTCAAAATATGCGATGGGGCTTGTGCAGGAGCGAATTGAGGGAGATCATCACTATATGCTGTTTGCCACCATAAGCCTGGATTACTTTGCACGCTGGCTGCTAATGATGCTTGAAAAGGTGGAGGTACTCCAGCCGCAGCAGCTAAAGGACAAACTAAAAATGTTTGCTGGAATTTTAATTAACTATCATCATCAAAAAGAGGAGGGGGAGCATAATGGTAAGCTGCTAAAAGATTAGCCGGGCATTAAATTCTGTGATGCAGGTGTAAAAAAAATAGCAGCTGTAAAGTTTTAGGCTCTACAGCTGCTCCCACATGTTGGTTGGTTGTCTGAATGGTGGGTTAGTATTCCTTAAATCCTATTCCATTTACACTGGCGCACCAGCAGCTATTAATGCGGAAACGTTTGCTGTGGGTGCTATATAATGACACCACTTTTCAGATAAGAGTTGGAACAGTGATGCATTTTTTTCAGGATTTTTTTGCTGCTTTTTACTGCCGCACGAGGGTAATACTATTTCCCATATTATTGTAGTACAACCTTAACTGCTGTTCATTTACCTTGTACGCTGTAACCTTTAGAATAGCATCACTAAAAAGATTGCCCCACTCAGGCTGATTGACATAGGTGCTGCCCAGGTTAATAATCCTAAAGCTTCTGTTTTCTGCTGCACATTCGAATGTTCCTGTGATCTGGTTGGTGGTATTTACGCCCCAAATCTGATGCGGAGTGTCAGTGTCGTTAAGGCTGATGATTACATCAGCGCCGTTCATAGAATTCTCATTCGTTTTGGTGATAATGTTGTTGCCATTATAATTTTCATAGGAGACTACTTTCCAGGTGCCAGCAATGCTGTTAACAGTGGGATTGTCGTAAAAAGAGGATGTTTCCAGATGATCCTCATCACAAGAAAAAAGCAGCACCAGTGCTGCAAAAACTGCAAATACTCTTAACATACAAGAATCGCTTTGCTATTATGACAATTCTTTTCTGCAAAGGGTTGGGTGCAGTTAATTTTCTGTGATGGCTTTTTTATAGCTGGCCCATTGCTATGGTCCTGTGATACAGTAAAATAATAAGTAGCTACTGGCTAATGTCGATCCACCTGCCCTCCCTGGCAGACTGGAAAATGGCCTCCAGTACTTTGGTATTTGCAAGGGAATCTTCCAGCGGTACCGGTACTTCTTTATTTTCCAGCACGGCTTTGCTAAAAGCTTCGGCCTGAATGGTATATTGATCTGCGGGGTCAATCACAATCTCTTCTACATTCTCCAGAAAAACATCTCCTTTGTTGAGGCTAAGCAAGCATGCCCGGTTATTGGGTGCATTGAAGGGAATTTTAACTTCCAGCTCCTGCTTTTGGCCGAAGAAGTGCATGCGCTGGTAAGGCACCAGCTGGGTACTTACAGAAAACTGCACCTTACAGGAAGGGAACTCCAGCATTACACTTGTAAGGATATCGGTACCCATGTCCGGATCTCTGTCGATTAGCGCTACCAGTCTGCGGGGTTCTTCACCCAACACAAAACGAGAGGTATGAACGGGGTAACAGCCAATATCCCATACAGCACCCCCTCCATAAGCTTCAATATTCCTGATGTTATCAGGATTATCATTAAAGTAACTAAAGATGCCCTGGATAAGCTTTACCCTGCCAAGGCTGCCGCCCTGAACAATCTCCCGTGTTTTTACCCACTGCGGGTGAGTTCTGACCATAAAAGCTTCACCCACCTTTACACCATACTTATTCCGGGCCTCTATAAGTCTTTGAACATCTTTGGTGTTGAGCACGAGTGGTTTTTCGCATAAAACATGCTTGCCTGCTTCTATACACTTTAGGGCGTATTCAAAGTGAAGGTGGTTGGGGAGGGGTATGTAGATAACCTTAATATCCGGATCTGCTATCAGCTCCTCGTAAGAGCCATAGGCTTTGGTAATACCAAGTTTGTTTGCTGCAGCCTGTGCTTTCTCCAGGTTACGCGATGCTATGCCCTTCACCTCAAACAGCTCGCTTCCGGCCATAGCCGGAATAACTTTTTCAACAGCAATTTTTGCTGCCCCAAGAACTCCCCAGTTCAGTTTCATAGTAACAGGTTAAAAAGTTGTATTCAATAAAAAGCTAAGTTAAGAAATAAGCATCAAAAAAAGGGAGACTAAATGCCCCCCTTTTCCGATCCTTATACTAACTAACATTTACAGTTCTTTTATTGAGGCCCTTAAGCCGGTACCAGTTCTTTCAGCTCGCTTACTACCTTGGTCATAGTAGATTTGGCATCGCCAAATAGCATCAGGCAGTTGGGATATCCGAAAAGCTCATTCTCAATACCTGCATAGCCAGCACTCATACCGCGCTTACAAACAATCACCGTACGTGCCTTGTCTGCATTCAGGATTGGCATACCATAGATCGGGCTTTGCGGGTTACTACGGGCAGCAGGGTTTACAACGTCATTTGCACCAATGATCAGTGCAATATCAGTGTTGGAGAACTCATCGTTGATCTGCTCCATTTCAATAAGCTTGTCGTAAGGGATATTAGCCTCCGCCAGGAGCACGTTCATGTGGCCAGGCATACGGCCCGCAACCGGATGAATGGCAAATTTTACAGAGGTACCCTGCTTTTCGAGCAGGTCGGTCAGTTCACGCACAATGTGCTGTGCCTGTGCAACTGCCATACCATAACCTGGAACAATGATAACAGAAGAGGCAGATTCAAACAGCATTGCACTCTCTTCCACACCAACTTCTTTCACTACAATTTCTTCGCCACCTGTTGCAGCAGCAGAGGAAGAGGTTTGGCCAAAGCCGCCAAGCAGTACGTTGGTGAGTGAGCGATTCATGGCCTTACACATAATCTGGGTAAGGATAATACCGGAGGCACCAACCAGCGCACCTGCAATGATCAGTACCTGGTTGTTAAGCACGAAACCAGTTGCGCAGGCAGCTATACCAGAGTAAGAATTCAATAATGATATTACCACCGGCATATCGGCGCCACCAATAGGGATTACCGTAAGCACACCCAGTAAAAGGGCAATTGCGATCACGCCCAGCATCCATATCTCCTGGTTAGGGTTTACCACCACCAGGGCAGAAAGCACCAGGGCAGCCACAAACAGCACAGCATTAAGCGCATGCTGCCCGCTGAACATAATGGCTTTGCCACTGATAAAGCCTTTTAGCTTGCCAAATGCAACAAAGGAACCTGTAAGGGTTACTGCACCAATGATAATACTTAACACTACAGTGATACCAACCACGGGATCCATGGTGAGGCTTTCGGTATGTGCCAGGCGCCAATATTCCGAGGCGGCTACCAGCACGGAGGCAGCACCACCAAAACCGTTGAAGATGGCTACCATTTCAGGCATGGAGGTCATTTCTACCCGGCGCGCCACTATGATACCCAGTACAGAACCTATCAGTATGGTTACAAAAATTTCTGTAAAGCTAAGTACCTGCCTGTCGAGCAGGGTAACCAGCACGGCAATGAGCATGGCTACTGCCGATATGGTGTTGCCTCTGCGGGCAGTGGTGGTTCTTCCAAGCATTTTAATGCCAAGAATAAACATTACCGATGCCACCAGGTAGGCTATTTGAATAATGAGTTCTCTATCCATGTGTGATTACTTTTTCTTCTTTTTAAACATCTGCAACATGCGGTCGGTCACCACATAACCACCCACCACGTTGAGGGTAGCCAGTAATAAAGCAGCTATGCCCAACCATTTACTTACAGTACTTATTTCAGGTCCGGCGGCAACAATGGCGCCTACAATGGTAATACCTGAAATGGCATTTGATCCAGACATCAGGGGGGTGTGCAGGGTAGGCGGCACTTTAGAGATAAGCTCAAAGCCTACAAATGAGGCTAGTACCAGCACGTACAGCAGCACTAGCAGGGTTTCGGTGTTCATACTGTCTTGCTTAAAATGTTTTTGGTGAACTCATGTACCAGCTGGCCCTGGTGGGTAATCAATGAGCCTTTGGTGATTTCCTCATCCATCTCCCACTTAAAGCCATCTTTGGTGGCCAGGTGCAGGAGCAGAGTGCTGATGTTCTTGGCATAAAGCTCGCTGGCATTTACAGGCACCAGGGCTGGCAGGTTGGCCTCGCCTATAATGGTCACATCATGCTTTACCACACTACGGTTATATTCACTAAGCGCACAGTTACCGCCAGATTCAACGGCCATGTCAACAATTACAGAGCCGGGCTTCATGCTCCTTACCATCTCTTCAGTTACCAGCAGCGGTGCTTTTTTGCCTATAACCAGGGCGGTGGTAATCACCAGGTCTGCATCGGCAATATGTTTGGTAATCAGTTCTTTCTGTTTCTGCAGGTATTCGGCAGAGACTTCTTTAGCATAGCCTCCTTCTGTTTTTACACCTTCGGCCTTTACTTCCAGGAAGCGGCCACCAAGCGATTCTACCTGCTCTTTAGTTTCGGGGCGTACATCGGTTACCTCTACCACCGCACCAAGGCGTTTGGCAGTGGCAATGGCCTGCAGGCCTGCAACACCGGCACCGAAAATAAGTACACGGGCAGGGGTAATGGTGCCTGCTGCTGTCATCATCAGCGGAAATATTTTACCCAGGGCATTGGCGCCCATCATCACAGCTTTATAACCGCCCAGGTTGGCCTGCGAGCTTAGGGCATCCATTTTTTGCGCACGCGAAATACGGGGTACCGCATCCATGGCAAATGCCGAAATTTTCTTCTGCAGGCATACGTCTACCACTTCCGGAACGGTGTAGGCATACAGAAAAGAAATAAAGGCTGTTCCGTCACGCATGAGCAGCAGCTCATCGGGGGTGGGGGCGTTTACCTTTAACAGCAGGTCGGTATCCTGCAGCAGCGGCTTTTTGTCGGGGAAAATAAGTGCGCCTGCATCTTCATAGGCTTTATCGTAAAAGCCAGATGTAAGCCCGGCACCACTTTCAATGCCACACTGAAAGCCTGCTTTGGTAAGTGATTTTACAACGTCGGGAGAGAGGGCTACCCTTTGTTCAGGTACTTTGGTCTCTTTGAGTACAGCTATTTTCAAGGCTGGATGGGTTAAGATGCTTCCTTAAGGCGCAAAATAGGTAAGTAAATGCCGTAAATACAAGAGAATAAACGCAAAGTTATTCTATGAAACTCAGCATAAAATTCTAAAAGTCTATATCTTTCCTAAAGATACTTTGGCGTGCAATCGTTTTCTAGCGCCCTGACAACGTTTTCGGTAATCAGGTTTAAATTTTCTGTTTTTATCCCGGCAGATGTTCAGGAGATGTAATTAATTTACCAAAGAACATTAAACTAATCAATCATTAACCTGAAAAACTAATCCTCAGTAATTCAATTGTGTGTACCTACGCCCTGATAAGTGTTCTGTGCTACGCCCTACACTGCCTTATAGGATTCTTTTTACAGCAAGCCACCAGCCAGCACGCTCCATATTATCTTCATTATTCGTACTTTACCGGCAGCAACTGCTTTTTACCATGATGCAGAAAAACAACTCCCGGCTTATAAATGCCTGGTGTTCATACGATTGGGCTAACTCTGTTTACAACCTGATTGTGACCACGGCCATATTTCCCATCTATTACAGCGCTGCAACCAGAGAGGCATTTGGGGGTGAGGTGGTGCAGTTCTTTGGCATTCCTTTTGTAAACACGGTGCTATACACCTATGCCATCTCTTTTTCATTTTTCCTGATTGTTTTGCTGTCGCCCATTTTATCGGGTATAGCAGACTACAGCGGCCGGAAGAAGCGCTTTATGCAGTTTTTTACTTATCTGGGCTCACTGGCCTGTATAGGCTTGTTTTTCTTCTATGGTGAAAATATAGAATGGGGCATTGGCTGCGCTGTTTTGGCTAGTGTTGGTTACGCCGGTTCGCTGGTATTTTATAATGGTTTTTTGCCAGAGATAGCCACCGCTGACCGTATGGACAAGATTAGTGCCCGGGGCTTTTCATTTGGGTATGTTGGCAGTGTTATTTTACTGCTGCTTACACTGTTCATGATCCTTAATCCTGATGGCCTTGGCCTTGGCACCACTGGCAATGCCACCCGCTTTGGCTTTCTGCTGGTAGGTTTCTGGTGGATTGGCTTTGCCCAAATTGCTTTTTACCACTTGAAAGACCACCCTACAGGACACAAGATTAATAGCGAAGTGCTGGGCAAAGGTTTTCAGGAGATTGCGAAAGTGATGAAGGCACTCAGGGAGCAGGTGAATACCCTGCGCTTTCTGCTTTCCTTTTTCTTTTACAGCATGGGAGTACAGACAGTAATGCTCCTGGCACCACTCTTTGGCGAAGCAGAGGTAGGCATCACTGGTGATGAAATGATCATTGTTGTGCTAATACTGCAAGTGCTGGCAATTGTGGGGGCTGTATTTTTCGCATGGTTGTCGGGCAGGCAGGGCAATAAGTTTGCTATTGGCTGCACGCTTATCATCTGGATGGGAATCTGCCTGCTTGCTTATTTTCTGCAAGGTAAAATCTCGTTCTACGCCCTGGCTGGTTTATTGGGCTTTGTGATGGGAGGTATACAGGCTGTATCTCGCTCTACCTACTCAAAACTAATACCGGAGGGAACAAAGGACACTGCCTCCTACTTCAGTTTTTACGATATCACCGAAAAGCTGGCTATTGTGCTGGGTACTTTCTCATACGGACTTATTCTGCAGCTAACGGGCAGCATGCGCAACAGCATGTTGTTTATGTGTCTTTTCTTCCTGATTGGCTTTAGTATTCTGCAAACCGCACGCCTGAAGAAAAAACGCGAAGAGGCAGTCGCACATTACTAGTAGAGCATTCATCAGGTTAAGAGGCGGAACAATTAAGTCCTATCATCAAAGCCGTAATTTTCTCATGCCGCAGTTCGCCCACTGCGGCTTTTTTTATGCCTGTTCTGCCAGAAAGCAGTCGGCAAATGTAGCCCCTCCAGGAGAGGAACTACTACTTAACACTTGTCAATATTTAACCTATGCGGCTAAAATAATTTTATTAAAAGGCAGAAAGCAGATAAGTATTTGAGGCTAAATAATTAATAAAAGCGCAGTTATGTTGAAAGTATGTATAAAAATGATCCATCATTTTAAATAGAAGTGAACCTGGTGCTTGCTGGAATAAAAATACTGTAAATTTTATGGAGGTTCTAGAATAGATATTTGGCATATCATAATTAGAAAGGCTATTTGTTAAAAATATTGCCTAAAAATCAGTTTGGGAGTTGTAAATTAGAGCATATATCAGATTTATGGATGATGTGTTTTGATTTAAAGGTTTATTTTTGTGGCTAGCTTTATAACGTACCCCCCTAAATTATGACAGCTGCAAAAAAACGAAAACTGGGACTCTATGTCTTTATATTGCTGCTTACCATTGGCTTTGTAGCCAGTATTTACCCGGCCCACCATCCCGAAGCGGAGGTAGTCAATAGTGGAGATGTTGCCTGGGTCATTTTTTCCTCTGCTCTTGTGCTGCTCATGACTCCCGGATTATCCTTCTTTTATGGTGGCATGGTTCGCCCTAAAAACATCATTTCTACCATGCTGCAAAGCTTTGTATCACTGGGTGTAATCAGTGTGCTGTGGTATGTAGTTGGGTTTAGCCTTGCATTTGGCGAAAGCATAGGTGGCTTTATCGGCAATCCCATAACCTACTTTATGTTCGATAACGTAGGCACTGCGCCGCACCTTGTTATTGCCAGTGGTATTCCTTTTGTGCTCTTTGCTGCTTTCCAGCTTAAGTTTGCCATTATTACCCCGGCACTTATTACCGGCTCATTTGCAGAGCGAGTGCGTTTCTGGAGCTATCTGCTGTTCATTTGCCTTTTCAGCCTGCTAATCTACTGTCCGCTTGCACACTGGACCTGGCATCCGGAGGGCTTCCTGTTCAAATGGGGAGTGTTAGATTTCGCAGGCGGCACTGTTGTGCATATTTCTGCCGGATTTGCAGCTTTGGCTGGTGCCTGGCTGCTGGGCAGGCGTAAGTCACACCTTTCAAATGAAGAGTACAGTCCTGTAAACATACCCTATGTAATTCTGGGAACCGGCCTGCTATGGTTTGGCTGGTTTGGTTTCAATGCGGGTTCTGCACTGGCAGCATCTTCACTGGCGGTTACTGCTTTTGTAAACACTAACCTGGCCTCTGCCGCTGCCATGATTGCCTGGATGCTGATGGATACTGTGCGCGGTAAGAAACCATCTGCCCTGGGTGCTTGTATAGGCGCGGTGGTAGGCTTGGTAGCCATTACACCGGCTGCAGGCTTTGTAAGTTTTGGCCCAAGCCTGTTTATTGGTATCATTGCCAGTGTAATCAGCAACTGCGCCGTTCACTGGAAAACAAAGTCTACCCTGGATGATACCCTGGATGTATTTCCCTGCCATGGGGTAGGCGGTATTGTAGGGATGATCGCCACCAGCATATTTGCCAAAGAAGGCGGACTGATAACAGGCGAAACCAGCTTATTTATGTATCACATGCTGGCATTGGTAATCGTGTTTGTATTCACCTTTGGGGGTTCTATTCTGCTCTATAAGTTTACAAACTGGGTAATTCCTATGCGTGTAAAGGAAGAGCAGGAAGACATGGGGCTTGACTTAAGCCAGCACTATGAAACCGTTTCTGAAGGTCCGCTGCCAAATCTGCATATAAACAGCGTATCCTGAAATGGGAATAATTTTAACGGAAGAAAAGGAAAGGGAAGCTCTTTCCTTTTTTCTTTTCTGAAGTATTCAAAAAGATTAATTACAGGAGAAAAAGCACTCATACAGCGGCTTTGAATAATCAGGTGAAAGAAATTATTAAATTTCGTTTCCTGCCTTAAGAAGGAGCAAAATATGCTGTTGTACCGGATTCTGAAGTTTCTACTGAAAATTGCTGTAAGCGTGTTTTACAGAGAAGTATATGTGCAGGGGAGATCGTTGCTGCCTGATAAAGGTCCTCTTATTGTGGCTGTTAACCACCCCAATACTTTTATGGATCCTATTGTGGTGGCCCTTCAGCTAGTGCAGCGGACAGGATTTCTGGCCAACGGCGGTATTTTTGCCAACGCCCTTCTCAAATGGCTGTTTGCCCGGCTGCACCTGATCCCCGTTTACCGTCCACAGGATGTAAAAGAGGGGGAGAAGCCTGATAATACCGGCACCTTCCAAAAGAGCTATGATTACCTTCTGAATGGAGGTACGCTGATGATTTTCCCCGAAGGAAGCAGTGTGCATGAGATGAAGCTGCGCAAATTAAAAACAGGCACTGCACGTATTGCACTGGAAACAGCCGCGCAGAGAGGTTTTCAGTCCCGACTGAAGATCTCCCCGGTATCACTCACCTACTCTGACCCTTTATTCTTTGGAACGAAGCTTTCTGTTGTTATTGATGAGCCTATAGAAGTTGATGCCTTTGACAGTGCCTATAAGGCAGATCCTGTTGCTGCTGTTCAGGTCCTAACGGAACAGATGCGGGTGAGCATTGAGAAGAATATGATTGCGGCAGAAAGCAAGGAGCATGAATTGCTGCTGAAGCGCATCAGGAAATTGTACAGGGACTACCTGCAGCATGCAGGCGGAAAGCAGCTGAGCAACAGTGAGGAATTTACACTCCTACAGCAAATTGCAGACGGGATCAGATATTATGAGACCAACCGCCGGGAGGATTACGAGCGCATTCAGCAGCAGGTAAACTATTATTTTGATTGTCTGCAGCAGCTTGAGCTAAAGGAGGGTCTCATGGCTGCAGAATTTAGCAGGCGTAAAAAGCTGCTGTTATTCACAGGGAATCTTTTGATGCTGGTATTGATGTTCCCAGTCTACCTGCTGGGCCTGCTCACGAATTATATTCCATATAAACTACCGGCGCTGGTTGCTAAAACTCTCAAGACAGATCCTGAATACCGAGCAGGCATCCTGATGTTCAGCGGGCTTATTTTCTTCCCGCTATACTACCTTCTTATGGGCTATAGTTTTGCCCAATACTTAACCTCAGACCTGCTGATGATCCTGTTGTTTGTACTCGCCTTACCTGTTCTGGGCTTTATTACCCTGTTTTACTGGCGGGTGGTAGAAACCACTGCTGCTTTGTTCAGGTGGGTAAGTCTGCGCTTCAATAAAAAGCAATTATTGCAGGAGCTTAGCATGAGTAGAAAACAGATACTTGAGGAGCTGGAGCGTGCAGCTGCAGCCCTTACTGCCAAAGCAGGCCAGTGAAAACTGCAAACCAGGCATCAGTAAATCCCTCTGCCTGCTGTTGATGTCCCTTGTGGGAGGATATAGTTTTACTCCAATATTAATTTTAAATCAACAGCGTTTTATTTGTAAATAAGCCTGCCATAAAAAAGAGCACAAAGCCTTATTATTGTGGGCAAAATGAAACTTCTCTAAGCATGAAAAAACTGCTGTTTATCAATTTCTTTGTATTGCTAATTGTAGGTCAGGCCTTTGGCTGGGGCCAGAACGGACACCGTGTGGTTGGTTTTGTAGCACAAGAGCACCTTAACCGTAAAGCTTCCAAAAAGCTGTCACAGATACTCGATTGTAATTCTCTTGCCCAGGTATCGGTCTGGATGGATGATATCAAGTCTGATGACCGCTATAATCATACCCACGACTGGCACTGGGTAACAGTTCCTGAAGGCAAGGAATATGCCGCAACCGATAAAAATCCCAATGGTGACCTGCTGATGAAAATCAATGAGCTGATTGCTGCCCTGAAAAAAGGCGGACTCTCAAAAGAGCAGGAGCAGGAGCATATTAAATACTTGGTTCATCTTGTGGGCGATCTTCATCAGCCGCTGCATGTGGGTAAAGAGGGCGATACAGGGGGTAATGCAATCAAAGTGAAATGGTTCGGTGGTAACTCAAACCTGCACCGGGTGTGGGATAGCGAAATGATTGAAAGCAAGGACCTTGGCTTTACCGAGATTGCCAGCTTTATGTGCAAACCGGGTAAAGCGCAGCTTAAGGCATGGCAATCTTCATCTGTAGAGGACTGGGCTGCCGAATCTATGGCACTGCGTCCGCAGGTTTATGATTTGCCCGAGAACATGAAGCTGGGTTATGAGTATATGTACAAAAACTATGGTACTGTAGAACTGCGCCTGCAGCAGGCAGGTATTCGCCTTGCCAAGCTGCTTAACGAGATCTATGGCTAGTTAAGAGTATACCAAGTTGAATATAAAAGCAGAAGCCACGGACAAAATCCGGGGCTTCTGCTTTTTGGTGCTGCTATGATTGGCTGTTCAGGCTACTTTGCTCCGTCGGTTGGAGGTTTCGATGTTGGGTAGCAATTCTTTGGCTATTGCTTCGGCCCAGCGGGCATAACCTTCTTCTGATGGATGAATGCCGTCACTGCAAAGCATGTGTTTTCTGTTTTCAAAAAGTGCTTGGCTGTATATAATCCTGTCGTGGTGATCGGCATAGAGCTTACTGGCTTTGCTAAGCAGTCTGTTACACTGGCCAAGGACCCAGCGGGTAGGCTGAGGCAGGGCTGGAAAGTTTCCAACAGGAGGCAGGCTTGCCAGGTAAATTAGTGCATGGGGCTGCTTTTGCCTGATATGGTTTACGAGCTTCTCAATATCTTTTATCCATTTAAGTGGGGAGCTGAGTGCAAAACTATTATTTGCTCCTAACACCAATACAATTATGCTGTATTTCTCAAGCCCATGAACAGTGGGTAAAAGCTCCTGAAGTGCCGATTCGGCTGTTGCCCCGCTTTTACCTACAGCCTTCCAGTAAACACTTAATTCTTCATTGCGGGATAGAGCTTCTGCCAGCTTAACATTTAGACTTTTGTCAAAAGTATTAGCCCCTATGTCCTCTACGGTAGATTCTCCCAATACCAGCAGCTGTAGCTCGTCAGGGCCTCCTTTAATAAGGCCATCTGTGTTTCCATCAGGTGGTACTACCGGGTTTCGTTCAAAGTATTTCAGGATCTGCCTTCCCTGCAGGTACATCAGGGGCAGGAGCGGACTTAGCAGTAAAGCTCCCAGTCCATAGCGTAACTGCAATAGGCTTAGTTGTCTGCGCATGTATTCAATTCAGGTTTGAAAGAGAAGAAAAACAATCTGTAGCAGCTAATCTACAACTTGTAAAACATTACGGTAAATAGCTAACAGGGGATAAGGCCATAAGTATAATTTAGCAGAAAGACATTTTTCTATCGCTGTTTGGAGAGCCATGCTTTATCCTTGGTGTTTACTCAAAGAGGTAAGTAGATGTTAAATAAGGGTAGTAATTGAACTGGTATAAACCATTATTAATTAAGCTGGTATGAGCTGCTGCTTAAAGTAGTAGTTTAAGAATGGATAACTTTAAGGTTTGCTATTGAATATTCCTAAATACAGCATCAGCAACAACCGCCGCCATCGTAAAACCAGGTAGAGGGGGTAATGTAGATATCAGAGCGGTTGAGAGCCTGCAGGGCAGCGGCCGTTTTATCACAGACTGCCAGGGGCTGGTTATTGAGGAGGGTATGCCCTTTACCATCATCAAATACTTCATCTGCTCCTACGTAAATAGCGGCCTTTCCTGTAAAAATGCAGGGACCATCTGCAGGCATCGGATCTTTGATGGCGCACACTTCGATGCTGTCGATAAAAAGAGGCTCATCTGTGGCATAATGATCAGGGGCCAGAATGCGATAGGGCCGCCTAGCCCTGATCTCCACAGTTCCAAATCCCACACCGGTGATCAGGTACAGGTATTCCTGCAGGGGCATGGCACCACTTAAACAAAGAGCCCGCAGTTCTTCATCTTCCTGTAGCTGCTGCGGCATGCTTTGCTCACAAACAGGATCGGAGAGCACCAGGCGTCCGTAGGGCTTGAGTACCCTGCACATTTCCTGCAGGGCCTTCTTCAGATCATCAGCTTTGAATATATTGAACAGGCAGTTTTGCGCAGCTACGTCTATGGAGTTATCTGCAACCGGGAGCTCCAGTGCACTCCCTTTCCGAAGCTCAATAATATCGCGGTTAAACCAGGCGTTTTGCTCCTGAGCTTCCTGTAAATTATCACCGCAGGCTTTGAGCATTTCATCCACTACATCTACACCTATTACTTTTTGGGGTGCTCTGCTGAAATAGGAGAACTGCAGCAGCTCCATACCACCGCCAACCCCAACATACAGTACTGTAGGTTTATTACTTAAGTCCCTGAAATGCACGGTGGTACCGCAGCCGTAGTTCATCTCAAGCATTTTTTTTGGTATAACCAGGCCTGGTAGCTGCCAGATGGGAGAAGTGGTACAGCAGAGGCCTACATTCGGAGTTTCTGCCGCCTTCTTATATACATCCGCGGTTGTATTTAAATAGCTCATTTTGTGTTGTTTGGATACTCACTTTGACTACTAAATCTCCTGAGAGTTAGCAGTAATGCAGTAGGGCAAGTTAAAAATATAGCTACAACTCTGCCAGTAGTTGAAGTTTTAGTACAAGGAGCGTCATCTTGTAACTCTGATAGAAGCCATTTCATAAATAGCTTTTAGTTAGTATTGGGAGTTCTTCTTCATATCTAACTTTTGAATAAAAAAAGGAGTGCTGCTAGTGCACTCCTTTTTTTATTTGGGGTTATGTATATCTGCAAATGTATCTCTGCTACTGCTTCAGCAGCCTTATTTGTGCATTTAGTTTGTTGCCACGCAGTTTCAGTAAGTATGCGCCAACTTTCAATTCACTGATGTCCAATTGGTTATCGCCCTGGTTTAAGTGGTAGCTCTTAACCAGCTTACCATCAAGTGAATAAACGGCCAGAACAACATTTTCAGGTAGGGCATTTATAAATAGCTTGTCACTGGCAGGGTTTGGATATAAAAGCAATCCTGCCTGGCTGAAGCTTTGTAAACCCAGGGCCCTGGTGAAAGGCTCTTCTGATATCAGTGCCTCACTCCGGAAGTTAGTTTCAGTAGCTTTAATGCGTACCTGTACGCTACCTGCAGCCAGATCGGCATGGCCTACTTTCAGAGGATTAGTAGTGCATAAAGACCAGCTGCTGCCTGCATTAAGGCTATACTCGTAAGCATCCGGGCTGGTGTAATCATGGTTATTGGTCCAGCCAAAGGAATCATAGCGGTCGTTGAACTCTGCATGAACAGGCGCTTCCGGGCGATCAACAACCTCCAGGGTGTAGATTTCAGATGCAAAACTGGCAGTTGTAGACTTTTTGCGTATATAGAGCGACTGTCCCGGCGTAACCTGGAGTACTGCGCCTGCACCGGTTGAGGCATCCATCATAGTGCTGCTGGTGGCATACTCCAGATAATCAGTTATGGTTTCTCTGGTTGTTTCATTGATATAATCAACTGAAAAGGTTGCGGTAAAGGCAGGTCTTTCCGGCACCAGGAGGTTCCCAATCTCTGAGGCTAAACTACTTTCAGTTGCCCTTGTACGGAAGTAGAGATTCACACCAGGTTCTACCACTGCAGGGGCTTCTGTTCCATGTACTGCATCTGTCATTGCTGGTACGGTAGCATACTCATCAGCGGCTGCAACGTGTTCAGCTGTTTTTTCCCTGCTGAAGTTAATTGTATAAACAGGAGCGGCAGGCCGCTGAGGAACTGTCAATGAACTTATGCCAGACTTAAAACTAAAAGCACCCGCCCTGGTGCGGAAGTGAAGCTCTTCTCCCGGAACCAGTTTAAGCGGTTCGCCTGTACCTTGTGCAGCTACAGCCATATCGGCAGTAGAGGCATATTCAACAGTAGCAGGCACAGCTACATTTGTTTGCTCCAGGCTGTAATCGATGCTGTAGGCAGGTGCTGCCGGACGATCAGGAATATATAAGGTATGAGCAGCCGAGGCAAAGCCAGTAGAAGTAGACTTTATGCGTATGTACATGTTCTGGCCTGGAGTTATTGCTACCACAGCATCTGTACCAGTACGGGCTCCATTCATGTCTTCGCTGCCTGCATATTCTTCTGTGGCAGGCACCTCTTCGCTGGTAGTTTCGTTCCTGTAATTGATGCTGTACATAGGCGTTTCAGGTCTTCCAGGCGCTACCAGTGTATATTTCTCTGATCTGAAACTGCTGGCGGCAGCTTTTTTCCGGAAGTAAAGGGTCTGACCAGGAGTTATTTCAAGCTGGGCACCAGCGCCGCTGCTTGCATTGAACATGTTTACATTATTTGCATATTCAGTAGTAGCAGGCACAGCTTCAGCGGTTTTTTCCTGTGCATAATTGATCGTATACACTGGGGCAGCCGGACGTTCTGGAACAACCAGAGTTTGTACAGGAGAGGCAAAATTCAGAGCTGTTGCTTTTTTTCTAAAGTAGAGTGTTTGTCCGGGTATTAACCCCATATTACCGCCTGCACCTGCACGGGCAGCGCTCATATCAGCCTCCGATGAATACTCATCCATATTGCTTACCACCTCTTTAGTTGTTTCATTAGAAAAATTTATGGTAAAGGCTGGCTTTACCGCACGTGCGGGTACTTCAAGGGTTCTCACTTCCGATTTAAAAGCAGTAGGGGTGGCTACAGTTCTGATATACACATTTTTCCCTGCTGTTAATGGCATTTTCTCATCCCAGCCTTTTTCAGCCTCGCTAAAGTTACTGTTAAAGCTCCACTCAAGCGATTCTGGTATAATCCTGTCAGTAGTCTCATTGATGAAATCAACAGCATATTCTGGCGCTGCCGGACGTGCAGGTGCATTTAGTACCTGTGGCACTGAGGCAAACCTTTGTACAGTGGCTATAGCCCTGATGTAAATGGGATGGCCGGGATACACAGGTGCTTTTGCTGATAATGTACCGGTAACAGCGTCTTGCATATCGGCAGTGTATGCGTATTCATCAAGGCTACTAATGAAAGTGCTGGTTGATTCTGTTGTAAAATCAATTTCATAGCTGGGCGTAAAGGCTCTGTTTTTCACCAGCAGCAGCTGAATGTCTGAGGCAAAGCTATCTGCTGTAGGCTTTTTGCGCAGGTATAGGTTATAAGCATTCTCACCAGGGCTTAGTGCTATTTTAGCACCTGTACCAGCAACAGCGTCACTCAAATCTGAATTTGTTGCATACTCAATTGCTGTGGTGGCGGCTTCTATGGTTGTTTCAGCAAAGTAATCAATGGTAAAGACTGTTTTTGCAGGCCTGGCCGGAACATTGAGGGTAAATATAACAGAGCTGAAGCTGCTGGTAGTTGCAGGAATTGCGAAGTACAGGTTCTGGCCGGGAACTATTGGCTGTGTTGTAACGCTACCAGCTGCAGCATTGCTCATATCAAGGCTAGTTGAGTAGCTAACTGTGGCTGGAACCACTTCGTTGGTTGTTTCAGCGGCATAATCAATCGTATATGCGGGAATTGCAGGCCGGGCAGGAATTACAAGTGTTTGTGTATAAGAAGCCAACGCTGTAGCTGTTGCACTGATTCTGAAGTAAAGTGTTGTACCCGGAACAACAGGAAGGAATTCTGCAGTGCCATTGGTAACAGATGAAAAGTTGGCAACATCTGAATATTCAGTGTTGACAGGTAGTATTTCTTTGGTTGTTTCAGTCTCAAAATTTATTGAATAAGTTGGGGCTGCTTCGCGTGCCGGGATATCTGCTACTTTAAGAATATTACTGATATCAGCAGCTGCTCGTATCCATAAAGCAAACCCTCCGTCACCTAAATCCAGATTGGTGGTTGGGTCTGTGCATGTGGTCCAGTTGCCGTCCAGTCCATCAGTACTATTCAGACTGAACTCGATTTCAGTGCTTGTATTGCTGAGTAATTCATTTTCTACATGCAGGCTCACATTACTCAACTTTACCTTAGCAAAGGTATAGGGGAGGGCAGACGCAGATTTGCTACCATTGATACCAGTATCCCTGTTGGCAGGATTCCAATCAAATGTGCCTGATGAAGGATCATTTATGGCAAAGTTTGCTACAATGCTTTTAGCCAATGTTTTTGATTGATTGGCATAAGTTTCGGCATGAAGCAGGGGAAGATTCAATAATCCCCCAAGCAGTACCAGACCTAAGTAACAGGAGTAGAGTTTATTCCTCATACAGATATTTGATTACTTCCTCATTTGCTAATAATGTTGCTCTTTGTTTATCAGTGTGCGCTGCCGCTTATTTTCAAAGGCAGTTGTGCACATGCCTAATCTTGCAACCATCAAGCTGTTGATACTCCTTTGTTACATGTAACGGGCACAGAGATGAACAAATGCAGCAGGCAAGATAAGCGTAGACCTTGTAGTGAGGAAGAAAATAGCATCCGGTGTATGTTTTTTGTTATTTTCGTTCTGCCCTAAAAAATATTCCAATCTTTTTCCGGTAATTAATTGGGTTATTTCAATGCGCACTTTAGTTGCTTTACACGCAATTCAATTTGATTAATGATGTTAAAACGCTGATATACTGACTGGAATTAGTTTTTCATAGAAGTTTAGCTGCCCTGAAAATGAAAAAAGGGATACCCAACGGCATCCCTTTTATATCATTAATCTTAGATTATTCTATTGCCCGGTAGCTGTACCTGCTTTTCCTTCTTGTGTAGCGGGAATCAGGGTCATTTCCTGCACCAGGTGACCTGCACCGGCAAACTTATCGATGATAAAGAGCACATAGCGGATGTCTACGTTAATGCACCGCTGTAGTTCCGGCTCAAAGGCAATATCACCGCTCATAGCTTCCCAGTTGCCATCAAAGGCTAGGCCAATGAGCCTGCCACTGCCGTCAATAACCGGGCTGCCGGAGTTACCACCCGTGATGTCGTTATTGGTGATAAAGGCAACGGGTAACTCACCTTTGCTATTGGTGTAGGGGCCATAGTCTTTGCTGGCATATAGCTCATCAAGCCTGGCTGGTACTACAAATTCCGGATTGCTGTTATCTTTCTTTTGCATTACCCCCTCAAAGGTGGTGTAGTAATCATACACTACACCATCGCGTGGCTCATAGCTGCCAACGGATCCAAAAGAAAGACGCATGGTAGCGTTAGCATTCGGGTAAAACTTACGGTTTGGCTGCATCTGGCGCAGGCCTGCTACAAACAGCCTGTTGCCTCGATCACGTTTAGCGTTGTTGGCCTGCTGGCGTGGATAAATATTTGTGTTGTAGTTGTTGATAATAGAGCTGGCAGCAACAAATGCCGGATCAGCTTGTAAAGTTTTCAGGTTCGGATCTTTCAGGAAGGCCATTGTTGCCGCTTCGCTGGCAAACATAGATTTGCTGAAAACATGGTCAGCCCATTTCTTAAAATCACCTTTATACTTTTGCTCTACAGTTTTGAAAATTTCGGGATGATCCTTTTTAGGCACATCATCATAGTAAAGCTTAAGCAGGTTAGCCATTACTTTCTTATCAGTGGCGGCATTGTAGTCCTTAAAATGGCTTCCGGATTTTTCCTTAAGGCCATCCAGTACAGTAGCTAAACGCCCTGCCTCCGGCTTTTCAGCCTGCAGTACCGATTCAAGACTGCGGAAGGAGTTGGCAAAGCGGATGATCTCTGTACCCAGGGCAGCTTCTACAAGGTAGAGATAGCTTTGGTTGGCCTCGTAGCTCTCGTCGTAGGATTGTTTTACCAGGCTTAGGGCTTCGCCATACTGCTGCTGCCGCTCCGGGCTGCTGGAGGCCCAAACTCCAAAATCCTGCTCCAGTTTTTCTTTCTTGGCTAATACATTCAGGTTCTCGAGACCTTTGCTTTGCCCAATGAAGTATTTCCAGTAGTTGGCTATGCTTGCATATTTGCTGGCATACTTGATACGCACATCCTTGTCTTTGTCCATATCTTCCTTCAGCAGCTTCAGGCGGGCATCACGTATTTTTACCCTTGTAGGGTTAGTTTGCTCCAGTGCCTGCTTTACACCAAAAGAAGTTAGGTAACGATCGGTGCTGCCTGGATATCCCATCACCATGGCAAAATCGCCTTCCTGCACACCTTGTAGCGATACCGGCAGGTGGTGCTTAGGTTTCAGGGGCACATTTGCAGGAGAGTAGGGGGCAGGCTTGCCTTCGGGGCCGCTGTATACACGAAAAAGGGCAAAATCACCTGTATGGCGTGGCCATATCCAGTTATCAGTATCTCCACCATATTTGCCAATGCTCTCCGGCGGTGCGCCTACCAACCGAACGTCGGTAAATGTTTCGTAAACAAAGAGGTAGAATTCATTTCCGTTGAAGAACTCTTTTACCACAACATCATAGTGGGTATCACCTTTGGTTTGCTCTGTAAGGCTTTTAGTAACACCGGCAATTGCTTCGGCACGCTGCTCTTCGGTCATGCCAGGGTTTACTTCTGCCAGTACTTTGGCAGTAACATCTTCCATACGAACAAGAAAGCGGGCATAGAGGCCTTTATTTTCTAATTCCTGCTCCCTATTCATGGCCCAGAAGCCATTGCTGAGGTAGTCGTTTTCTACAGAGCTGTGCGATTGAATGGCGTTATAGGCACAGTGGTGGTTGGTGAGCAGCAATCCCTCGCCAGAGATTACCTCTGCTGTACAGAAACCCCCAAGGGAAACAATAGCATCTTTAAGGCTGCTATTGTTAACACTGTAGATCTCCTCTGCTGTGAGCTTGAGGCCCTGCTTTTGCATATCGGCCTCATTGAGGCGCTTAATGAGGAGGGGTAGCCACATTCCTTCATTTGCAAGCAGTGGCCCTGCCGCCAGGAAGCAGATACAGATAAAAAGACTTAATTTTTTCAACATAACATATAGAAAGTGATGGTCAACTAAATAGTACCTGTGCTAAAAGCCTCTGTTAACATTGATAAAGAAGCCGCGCTCCAGGCGGCTGTTCATGGAGTATTCCAGCTGAATTACCATATCGTAAAAGCTAACAATATCAAGGCCTACACCTGTTCCCCAGATGGGTTTGTTTACCAGGAAATCATTGTTAGGCTGGGGGTTAGGCATGACTACATAACCAGCGTCGAAAAATATTTTAGGATATATTCCTATGGGCACCTTGCTGAACTGGTCCCAGGGCAGGATCTTCTCAAGATTAATGGTATGCTTGACTAGCTGGTACTTCAGATCGGTTTTATTCAGAAAATGGTGCTGACCTTCCAATACATACAGCTCCATTCCCCTGATGAACTTAGAGCCGTAGCCCAGGCCTGTTAGCAGGTAGTAGGGCTGTTTATCGGGCACACTCAGGCGGGTGTGAAATAGATTTCCTGCAAATAGCTTTTTGGTGATAGGTTTATAATAATCAAAGAGGGCCGACACCTCAAAGATATTTGCCTGGTTAAAGATGCCTAATCCGGTTTTAGTTGCCCAGGCCTGGAATCTAAAGCCTCTGAGGGGGAAACTTACGTTATCACGTAAATCGCGGTTAATACCATAGGATAGTGTAAAATAACTTAGGTTGTTATTGCTTTCGGCGGGTAAATACTCCGGATTTAAGGTAATAACAGTGTCTGCAACCGTATTCGAATAGAAAGATAAATTAACAGAATGGGTGGTATAGAAAGTAGAGCGCCGGGTAAAAGTTAAGCCTGCCGCATAGGTCTTGCGCAGTTCCTGTTCCTCATCATTCAGGAAAACCCGCTTATGGTTTATCGTTTGCAGTGCCAGGTTGTTGTTATCGAAATAGAGGAAACTAAGTCCCAGACCGTTTTTGCGGGTTTTGTCTATGTAGGGCAGGTAGTAGTTAACTTTAAAGCTTTTGGTGTAGCCAAACTGGGCGGTAAGCCCCACCCGTTCGGCACGGCCCATAAAATTATAGTGGTTAAATTTTAAGCCGTAGTTTACCCTGCTTAAGTCACGCTTCTGATTGGTCCACCAGTCATTAAAATTTCTGTCGGCAATTTGAAATATGGGAACGGGCACAACATACCATCGTTCCTGTACATCAACCAATATCTTTACATACTTACCATCAAGCGGAATCACCTTTATATCTACCGTTAGGAAAAGGCGGGTATTTGAGATGCGCTTACGATCAAGGGCTAAAATGTCATTGAGGTCTTCCATGCTTACGACCTGACCTTCGTGCACGGCCATTTCACGACGAATGACATACTCGCGTGTTTTTTTATTGCCAACTATATCAATGTCGACAATTTGCACCATGTGCTTAACCAGGGAATCGCCTGCTTGTACAGACGCGGGTTGCTGGGCAACCGTTTTACTGCCCCAGAGGATGCAAATAAATATGAGGAATAATATTCTTACTGCTGTCAAAGCTTGCTCTAGTATCGAAAAGATAACGCAATAGCAATCATAATATTAATTAATTCTTACATGAATGCCTATAAATTTGGCAGCTTTGTATTAAGAAGATGCAATCTTTGCTTGTGTTATCTGGTAAATTCTTATGGCTGTATGGCGTATTTTATTATAAGTAAACTAACAGTAAGGGTGAAAGCAGGCAAAATGTGAATATTTATTAGCTACCATAATAAGTGCTATTTACATGATTTACTGATTATTGGCTGAGGGTAGTACAATAAAAAAGCCCTCTGCAAAGAGGGCTTTGAATTTTTCTGAAGTTTTAAATATCAACTTTTACCTGAGGCTACACTTTTTTCCTGCTCCTTAGGCTTATTGCGCAGGCTGTACATCAGAATTAAAACGCCAGCCAAAATAAGCGGGATGCTTAACCACTGCCCCATGTTCAGGGCCATGCCTTCTTCAAACTCAACCTGATTTTCTTTTAAGAACTCCCATATAAACCGGAAGCTCCAGAGGGTGATCATGAAGATACCGAAGATCATGCCTTCCGGGGTTTTTTCTTTTTTACGGTACCAGATCAGGTAGAGCAATAAAAAGATGAACAGGTAAGAACTAGCCTCATACAGCTGGGTTGGGTGGCGGGGTATGCCATTTACAACCACACTTGCTGTTACAATGCCGCTTTTCTGTTGCAGGTTATAAGGTAGAGGTTCTCCGGCAGGCTGTTCAAAAAAGCGTTCCGTGCGCGGACCGTTTTCTATGGTGCGGGTTAAGGTATTTCGAATAAAAAAGCCTGCCTGTGTGGTATCAATGCCCCGCTGAAACTCCAGGTCCAGCCTTACAGGTGCCTGGTATTTTTCAAGCCAGTTGCTACTCTCCTCAATACGTGTTTCGGCACTGGTTACAGAGCCCTGACTGTAGTATTTAACGGCATCTTCCAGCCAGTGTCCATACACTACGCCAACATCTGAGCCGGTAGGTTCACCTACTATCTCGGAATTCATGAAGTTACCCAGGCGTATAAGGGTGCCTGTTAAGGCTACAACAATTACAATACGATCTACCACCCAAAGATAAGACTGCCCCGGGCGCTTTCTTTTCTTTATTTCGAACTTGCCATTGTGGAAGCGCATCAGGTAGTTTACATAGAGGTACAGAGCTGTTAATATGCCAATGGCGGCGCCATGGCTGGCAAGTCCGCCCCCTCTGATGTTGAGTATTTCGATAGGATCACTTAAATATTTTTCGGGCTCGTAAAAAAATACATGGCCTAAACGGGCACCAACAACGGTAGCAATTACCATGTAAACCGTTAGCGATTCTACATCCTGCACCGGTTTTCCTTCCTGCCGGTACATAAAAAACATAATTTGCTGGCTTATTAAAAAGCCGAGGGCAAAAAGCAGGCCGTACCAGCGCACACTAATGCCAAAGACTGAAAATATTTCCGGGTCGGGATCCCAGACGATAAACTGCAATGCATCCATAATTGGCCGCAATATAGGGAATTTAGCGGTAGGTAGTTAATTTTAACATGTACTCATTCACTCATTCCATTGCTCGAGCTCTTTTAGTTCTTCCTGGTAACCTCCGGAAAGGATAGGGAAGCGGCACCAGGAGCGGGGGTCCACATTAAAATCATCGAGGTGAAAAGCAGGTGCATAGCGTTCCCTTTTCCACTGGTTGCGGCTCCAGAGCCTGAAGAACTTCAGTACATGCTCTTTCAGCCTGTGTGGGTTGGTTACATCCTTCTGCTGAAGTATATAGAATACCTGTTTGGGAGAATATCTTTCCTGTATGGCCAGACGCTCTATCTCTACCAGAATGGCGTAAGGCATCAGGTCTGCTTCATCTGTCTGTGTTTGTTCCAGCGGCCGGAGCTCGGCACTTGGGCTTAAACTATTTACAGCAGCAAGGCCAGGATAACCAAGGGTTTTCTCTGCCCACTTTAGCCAATGAATGATGAAATGTTTATCGATGCCCCCGATAGGGGCCAGGCCACCGCTGGTATCACCATCCATGGTGGCATAGCCAACGTCTCCTTCGCTCCGGTTGCTGGTGGTAAGCAGCAGGGAATTGCCCAGGTTGGCCAGCATCCAGATAATAGGAGCGCGGGTACGGGCCTGTATGTTCTGAAGGGTCAGGTCGTCTTTTTCCCAGTTAAGCCTGCGGCCAATTACGCTTTCAATTTTACCGGTATAGGAGCTTACTTCTTCATCTATGGTCCACTGGTAGAAGGTGGCTCCTACATCTTCTGCCAGTTCTTTTGCCGAATTGAAGGTGTTGGAAGAGGAGTGAACGGTGCCCTGATAGGCACATACCAGCATGTCTTTCATAATCCGGCGTTCGGCAGCCCTGCCATTCAGGCCTTCGCGTTTTATTTCTTCTAATAATGCAGAAAATCCTGCCTTCTTTAGAAATTCCACCATCCCCAGCTCTGCACAGCCGCGCCTAACCATTTCAGAAACCAGTATGGCACAGGTGCTGCTATCGGCACCACCACTAAGAGAAAGTACAAAACCCCGGCTACGGCTCTTGCGCATATAATCGAAAAGTGCCAGGCTGGCAGCCTTTACAAACTCAGTTTCTTCGTCCTTTGGATCTTCGTTAATAGTCTGCGGCTTAAATTCTTTGCGAGAAAAGTCAACATCAGCCCAAATCATATCTACATTTTTGAAAGACAGGCGGCAGCTTCGCTGTACCAGCTCTCCGTGATGGGTGATAAAGCAGTCGCCATCGTAGATCATACGGCCGGCCTCGTTGCCCAGCAGGTTGGCATATAGGTAGGTGCAGTTGTACAGTTTAGAGGAGGTGCAGACCAACTCCATGCGCAGATCTGTTTTGCTTAGGGCAAAATGGCTGGCACTCGGGTTCAGGATCAGGTCAACATTTTTTTCCAGGTGCCTGATGGCCGGCCGGCTGGTAGAGCGCCAGGCATCTTCACAAATCTCAAAACCAATGCGGATGCCATGCAGGTCGTAAACCACATCGCCGAACATAAACCTATCACCTGCTAACTCTACTTCTACCTGCTTTCCGGCTGGCCAGGGAGTAAACCAGCGGGTTTCGTAATGTACACCATCATTGGCAAGCCACTGCTTGGCTGTAATGCCCAATATTTTACCATCGTGTATCAGGCAAGCGCCGTTGTAAAGGTCGCCCTGATAACGGTAAGGTACACCCAGTGCAACGGTAATGCCGGTACACCAGCTTCTTACCTCATCCAGCAACTGCAGGGCTTTGGTTGGCAGCCATTCACTTAAAAATACATCTTCGCAGCCATAGCCGGTAATACACATTTCCGGTAGCAGCAGCAGCTGTACTCCGTTTTCTTTAGCCTGATCAATGGCTGTGCGAATATTAGAAAGATTTATCGACCAATCGAATGGGGTGGTATTAACAGCAGCAGCAGCAAGACGTAAAAAATTCATAGCAGCGGTTTAATGTGCTAATTTAGCAAATGTGCCCAAATGCTAATGGAGAAACCAAAAACAAGTGCTGGTGTTTATGTCTGGGAAGCGCTACTTCAGGCCCAGCTTATCGAAGGCTTTGCGTGCAGCCTCTTTTTCTGCTTTTTTCTTGCTGGATCCTTTTCCTGTTGCAATAATCTCACCATCCAGGGTAAGCTCTGCCATAAACTCCCGTGAATGCATTTTATCCTGCTGGTTTGATATATTAAACAGCAGGTTACGGTTCTCCTTCTGCGCCCATTCAATGAGCAGACTCTTGTGGTTGCTGGGGGTATTAATGAGGGTCTCCAGGTGGAAATAGGGAATGAGCAGCCGATTTTCAATAAAACGGGCACAAAATTCATAGCCCCAGTCTAGGTAAACTGCACCGATGAGTGCCTCCAGGGCATTGCCAAAAATAGTGCGGTAAGATTCGCGCCGCAGGTTATTGTCAAACACCAGTAACTGGTTTATGCCCAGCTGGCGCCCTATATCATTCAAAGATTCCCTGTTTACGATGCGGCTACGGATTTCTGTCATGAACCCTTCGTCCTTGAAGGGGAATTTTCTGAAAAGATAGTCAGCTACTACTGCATTGAGCACAGCATCACCCAGGTACTCCAGCCGTTCGTTGCTTTCGCGAACGCCATTTTCAAGCTGGGGTGCGGCAGAGCTATGCAGCATAGCCAGCCGGTAAAGATGCAGGTTAGCTGGCGGGCGGCCGGTAATGACCCGCACCGCTTCAGCGAGCTTGCGGTCGCCTTTATGCGACCGCAGTGCCCAGCTAAACAGGTGCCTGAACCAGGGGTTCACTAATCTTGTACTTTACGGAAAATGATAGAGGCGTTGTGGCCGCCAAAGCCAAAGGTATTGCTTAAGGCTACCTTTACTTCACGCTGCTGCGCTTCATTGAAGGTAAAATTAAGCTTGTTGTCCAGGGCTTCGTCAGCTTCAAAATGATTGATCGTTGGCGGAACCAGTCCATGTTTTATAGACAGAACAGATGCTATGGCTTCGATTGCACCTGCAGCGCCCAATAAATGACCTGTCATACTCTTGGTAGAGCTGATGTTCAGCTTATAAGCATGCTCACCGAACACGCGCTGAATAGCTCTGGCTTCACCAACGTCGCCCAGAGGGGTAGAAGTACCGTGAACATTGATATAATCAACTTCTTCGGGACCTATACCAGCATCTTCCAGGGCATTTTTCATTACCCGGGTAACACCAAGGCCTTCCGGATGTGGAGCAGTCATGTGATAAGCGTCGGCACTCATGCCACCACCTATGAGTTCTGCATAAATTTTAGCCCCACGCCTTTTGGCATGTTCATATTCTTCAACTACCAGTGCACCGGCACCTTCACCAAGAACAAAGCCATCACGGTCTTTATCAAAGGGGCGGGAGGCAGTTTCAGGAGAATCGTTCCGCTCCGAAAGGGCTTTCATGGCATTAAAGCCACCAATGCCTGCTTCGGTAACAGCGGCTTCTGAACCACCGGTAAATATGATATCGGCTTTGCCTAATCTTATGGTATTAAATGCATCGATCAATGCATTTGTAGATGAGGCGCAAGCCGAAACGGTTGCATAATTAGGTCCGCGAAAACCCCAGCGCATTGAAATGAGGCCGGCACAAATGTCGGCGATCATTTTAGGAATGAAGAAAGGGTTAAAGCGGGGAGTGCCGTCGCCATTAGCAAAATCGGCTACCTCGTGCTGGAAAGTGGTAAGGCCTCCGATTCCGGAGCCCCAGATAACACCAATCCTGTCGAGATCAACAGATCCAAGTTCAATACCGGAATCATCGAAAGCCTGTTGGGCAACGGCAATGCCATACTGAGTAAAAAGGTCCATTTTGCGGGCCTCTTTGCGATCCATGTAAATTCCCGGGTCAAAACCTTTTACCTCACAGGCAAACCTGGTTTTGAATTTTTGAGCATCGAATTTGGTAATAGGCGCAGCGCCACTTACGCCTCCGGCAAGACCAGCCCAGTATTCCTGAACAGTGTTGCCCAGAGGTGTAAGTGCACCTAAGCCTGTAATTACAGCTCTTTTTAACTGCATAAAAGAAGTTTAGTGGACAAAAATTATTTGTTCACGTTTGCTTCCAGATAATCGATAGCCTGGCCTACCGTTGAGATGTTTTCGGCCTGATCATCCGGAATAGAAATGTTAAATTCTTTCTCGAATTCCATGATGAGTTCTACGGTGTCGAGTGAATCGGCACCAAGATCATTAGTGAAGCTCGCTTCGCGAGTCACTTCTGACTCTTCAACGCCCAACTTATCTACGATGATCTGTTTTACTTTTTGAGCGATCTCGGACATTACTGTGAAAAATTTAGGTTAGAAATCAATCTGCTGCAAATAAATAGAGTTTTATATATAAAAACAAACCTGTGGGGAATTGTTGAGATATTTCTGCTTGCGGCTACTCTGATAACGCTTAAGTTTTGGCACGGTTTTGAAATTCCGTATCTTTCGCAGCTGTTGCAGCAAAAAAGTGTAGATTTTCTAACAAATCCTTTATCTGCAAATTGTTATGAAAAGAAGCAGGCTACTGATCGATTATGAGTATGATTTTACCCTGATGGCACTTTTGAGCCCTTTAAGAGAATATAAATTGGCGTGGTACATCAATCAGTTACTGCATATTCGGCTGGTAAAGGAGAAAGACATACAATTAAACTTTACCAACCAGTCTAACTTATGTATTTCTAACTATATATTTGCGACTGAGCATAGTATATTGCGCCTGCTTAAGAACAGGTCTGTGGGCGATGATGAGCAGGGCTTTCTGCTCCCTGAGCTTAAGAATTTTGACTATTTAATTATGTTGCAGGGAGAAGGCGACTTTTTTGATAAAGAAGAGCTTCCGGCAGTGCTGAAAAAAATTCCTACTATAGAATATGTAATACCTGTAGAGGTGAACGACCTAAAATCAAAAGAAAATCTGATCTTTTAACATGGAGCAAAAAATCGCGTTCAATAAAACAAAGATTGTTGCCACAGTAGGCCCTGCCTGCAATACCAGGGAAAAGCTTACTGAGCTGGTAAAGGCAGGCGTTGACGTATTTCGCCTGAATTTCTCTCACGGATCACACGAAGAGCACTTAAAAGTAATTCAGCATGTACGCTCGATCAACGAGGAGCTGGGCACACATGTAGCGCTGCTGCAAGACTTGCAAGGGCCTAAGATCCGTACCCGCGAAGTAGAGAACAATGGTGTGGAACTGGTTCAGGGGCAGGAGCTTATCATTACAACCGAACGCCTTGTTGGCAACAACAAAATCATTTCTACCTCCTACGAGCCAATGGCCAAAGATGTAGCGATTGGCGATATGATTCTGGTGGATGATGGTAAAATAGAACTCCGCGTAGAGCGGGTAGAAGACAATAAAGTTTACACAACTGTTGTGTACGGTGGTATTCTTAAATCCCGCAAAGGCATTAACCTGCCCATGACCAATGTATCGGCTCCGTCGCTTACCGAAAAAGACGAAGAAGATCTGATTTTTGGTATAGAGCAGGATGTAGACTGGATTGCACTTTCTTTTGTGCGTACTGCTGAAGATGTTATTTCACTGAAGAGAAAAATTCGTGAGGCCGGCCGCCTTTGCAAGGTGGTTGCCAAGATTGAGAAGCCGGAAGCCCTTAAGAATATCGATGCCATTATTGCCGCTACTGACGGTGTAATGGTTGCCCGTGGCGACCTGGGTGTGGAAACTGTGATGGAAGAAGTGCCAATGGCACAGAAGATGATTGTGCGCAAGTGCAACGAGCTGGGCAAACCTGTGATTATTGCAACCCAGATGATGGAAAGCATGATTACAAGCCCTCGTCCAACCCGTGCAGAAACCAACGACGTAGCCAATGCCGTTGCTGATGGTGCCGATGCCCTGATGCTTTCTGCCGAAACTGCTGCAGGCCAGTACCCTGTTGAGGTAATCAAGAGCATGGTGCGTACAATTCTGTCGGTAGAGCAGAGCATGCCAAGTATATACTTCAAGCACGAGAACGTATCTGAGCAATCAGAAACTTTCCTCAACGACTCAATTGTACTCCAGGCCTGCCGCTTAGCCAAAAAGGTTAAGGCACATGCTGTAGTGGGTATGACTAAGTCTGGCTATACCGGTTACCGGATTGCCAGCCACAGGCCTAAGGCTCATGTGTTTATCTTTACCAACAACAGGCCGCTTATGTCTAAACTCAACCTGCTGTGGGGCGTGCGCTGCTACTATTATGATAAAATGGAATCTACTGATTCTACTTTTTCAGATATTACCCAAATGCTGAAAGACTTGAATTGCATCAACAAAGGTGACATCATGATCCACACAGCCAGCATGCCTATTCATGCTAAAGCAAAAACCAACGCTATTAAGCTTACAGTAGTTGATTAAGACCAACCAAAGACCAACCTTAGATTCTTAAAAATCTTACAAAAAAGACGCCTGCTACAGGCGTCTTTTTTTATTCAAAGGCCTTTGGCTCTACCAGCAGTACCTCTTCTTCCTTATCTACCATCACGGCACCGGCAGGGGCTCCCTTCGATTTGCGTACCCATTTACGGGGCGTGCATATAACGGGGCAGAGGGTATCGCTCTTCCTTTTGCTGTACCAGGCGGCTAGCTGGGCAGCTTTTTCTTTTACAGGCCTTGGTACTGCTTTGCCAGGCTGGCGCCTGATGATTACGTGCGAGCCTGTTACATCTTTGGCATGCAGCCAGAGGTCATCTTTGCGGCTGTGGTAACGCAGGAGCTCATCGTTTTGCGATGCACCTTTGCCAACCAGTATCTGGTGCTGCTGAAATTCAAACTGGCGGTAGGGAAGGGTTTGCTGCTGCTCGTTATCTGGTAGCTGCTCTTTCCGGATACTCCGAAGCTTCTTCAGGTCTTCCTCTGCTTCCACTTCGCTTCTAAGCTGTTGCAGCTTTTCAAGCCTGCTTTCCTTATCTGCCAGGTTATCTTCCAGGTGTTGTATTTCCAGCTGCTGATTTTTGGCCTTTCGATAGTACTGCTCTGCGTTTTTCTGTGGGCTAAGCTCTTTTTTGAGTTTTACCACCAGGGGCTGGCCACTATAAAAATCTGTTAATTCTACTTTTTCTGCCCCTGTGGGTATATTATGCAGGTTGGCCATAATCAGGTCTGCCTGATGTCTGTGGCTGGCAGAGGTCTGTAGCTCTTCCTGTTTCTGCAGCAGTTTGTACAGATAATTTTCCGTTCCTTTAATCTGCCGGTCCAGCGATTGCAGAAAATTGCTTTTTTCACGACGAAGCGCCCAATCGTGTGTAAAAGAGCGGTAAAAATAATTAAGGGCAGCTACCGGATCTTCAGTGCTAAAGAGCACCTGGCCCTGCTCAAACAGCAGCAGGTGGGGCTTTTCTTCAATCTCACATACCCAATAAACATTAGGTTGAAGCAGTTGCTGCTCAAAATCAAGCAGCTGCTGCCATCTTTCCTCCAGGGGCAGCCTATTCCATCCTTTTTCCTGCAGGTATGCCAGGGGCTCTGGTCCAAGGGTAGGAAATACTTTGCGCGGATCGCCTGCTGCTGCTATAAAATCCTCGAAGTTAGGCTGAACCTGCCTGTGTAATTGTGCGGGCTGGAGCTGCCAGTCTTTCGCCAGTTTATTTTTAAACAAGCTGATGGGCTGCTGCCCATGCACCAATAATACATTGGCCCTGTTGCCATGCAGCTTAAAGAGCAGATTCAGGTCTTCTTCAAAACAGATGGAAAAGCTGCGGTCGTTGCTGTACTGCTCAATGCCTGCAACCTTTTTACCGATGAGTTCCGAAAATAGGTCTACGCTATTCCTGCGGGCGCGCTGGAGCTGTGGCGGGAGGTATAAGCAGGTGAAATCGGGCTGAAAAGTACCTTTCAGGTAAATTTCTTTCCCACCTTGTTGGGCAAAGCCAATCGACAGCTCGCCTTTACTCTGGGAGTAACATTCAAGCAGCTGGCTGCCGCTGAGCAGCTTTTCCAGCTGCTGGCTAAGCTGGCGTAGAAAATAATAATTATTTTGCATGCTTAGCTTTGGTTTAAGCCCCGGTATTTTTTCTTTGCTAGAGCTCCAGCTTCAGACCATCAAAGGCAAGGGAAATGCCTTCTGGCAGTTGCCTGCTCACCTCCTCATGTTGCCCCATGCGGTGGCTCATGTGGGTGAAATAAGTTTGTTCAGCACCAAGCTCACGGGCCATGGCGATGGCTTCTTCCAGTGTAAAATGGGAAATATGAGGTTGCTGCTGCAGGGCATTGAGCACAAGAACTTTACTGCCTCTTATTTTTTCCTTTTCGGCCTCTGGTATAGAATTGGCATCGGTAATGTAAGTGAAATCCTTAATTCTGAAGCCGAACACAGGAAGCTTGTAGTGGTATACCTGTATAGGGGTAAAGAGGGTGCCGTTGATGGAAAAAGGTGTATTTTCTATTTCATGCACTTCCAGCAGGGGAACACCCGGATATTTATGTTCGGCAAAAGCGTAGGAGAACTCCTGTTTCAGCTGGTCAATAACCCGGGCATGGCCATAAATTGGCATATCCTGCTTTTGGCGGAAGTTGTATGCACGTACATCATCGAGGCCTGCAGTATGGTCTTTATGTTCATGAGTAAAAATGATGCCATCCAGCCGGCCAATTCTTTCGCGCAGGGCCTGCTGCCTGAAGTCGGGGCCAGTATCTACAACAAGACTTTTACCGTCAACCTCCAGGTGTATGGAAGTACGCAGGCGCTTATCCCGAAAATCGAGTGACTGGCATACATTGCAGGTACATCCGATCACCGGCACACCCTGCGAGGTACCGGTCCCTAAAAAAGTTATTACCACAGCTAGGCTTCGGTTTGAAGCAGTTCTTCTATAAGTTTTGCGTTTTTTTCACTTAGGGTTTCCGTACCAGGCTTCAGGTGGCGTAAAATTTCGAGCAGGCAGTTTATTTTACCCTCGGTGGTGTAGTACCTGTTTACCACTACCAGCTTTTTTTCATTTAAAATGCAGTAGCCTGAGCGGAAGTTGCCCTTTTCGTACCGAAGGATGTATTCAGTTTCACTGAATACATCCTCCAGCCGATTAAGATAGTGCTTTGTGTACTTAACCTGCATTAGCGGGTGTATTCGTGCACTTTTTCTACGAGTTCGTCAAAATTGAGAGGCTTCTGCAAATAGGCATTGATGCCTATACGGTCAAAGTCGTGCTGTGAGTAGTTTTTTGCATTTCCACTGATCACGATGATTGGCGTATTGGCTTTTTCATCATCCCTTTTGCGGATCTCTTCTGCGCATTGCATGCCATCCATCAATGGCATGTTAATGTCCATTACGATTACATCATAAGCCTCATTTTCAAGCTTATCAAGTACTTGCTTACCGTTTTTAACGGCCGTAATATCAAAATTCTGAAATTGTAGAATCTTCTTGGCAAGGTTCTGGATCACCGAACTATCCTCGGCAATCAATACTTTTTTATTCATGACGAAAATGTATTAAAGTTTTCGCTAAAAAATTCCTGATACTCCTTAAAGGCCTTTTCAAGTGCCGGTAAGTGTTCAGCGGCAAATTTATAATCTTTTTCCTTTATGTGCTGCTCTATTGCCCTGGCAATTTCAGCAACTTGTACAACTCCAAGAGTTCCGGCACTGCCTTTCAGGCTGTGAAGCTCGGCGCCCATGGCTTCAAAGTTACTTTCTTCTAGAAATTTCCGGCTGGCCTCCAGCTGTTCGGCTGCTTCTACATCGAACTCCTGAAAGGCACTCTGCACCAGCTCCTCGCCACCCCAGCGCAACAACTGGTCTATGGCTTCTTTTGCAACTATGCCTTGCGGTACTTGTTCATTTTCTTCTACTGAAATCTCTTCCACAGTCAGTGTTTCTTCCGCAACGTTTTCTGTATACTTCTGAACCTTGCGGATCAGCATATTCGCTTTGATGGGTTTGGATAAATAATCATCCAGGCCAGCTTCCAGAATTTTACTGCGGTCTTCTTCCATGCTGTAGGCAGTCATGGCAACAATCACAGGCATTTTTTCAAGGGGCAGTTCTCTCATTCTGGCAGTGGTGGTAATGCCATCCATTTCAGGCATCTGTATGTCCATGAAAACCACATCAAAATACTGCTCCTGTACTTTTTGTAAGGCTTCAAATCCATTCTGGGCTACCTCTACCAGGCATCCGGCTTTGGTTAATATGCTGCGTGCCACCTGCCGGTTAACATCATTGTCATCTACAAGCAGTATTGAAGGAGTATCTTTGATTACGCCCTCGCGCAGCAGCAGGTCCAGTTCGCTGTCCAGATCCACATACTCTTTTGCAGACGCCTCATGTGCCTGAAAGGTAAACCAGAAGGTGCTGCCTATCCCTGCCTGGCTTTCCACTCCTATATCGCCACCCATCATGCGGCACAGCTGCTTGCTGATGACCAGCCCCAAACCAGTACCACCATAGGATTTTGAGGGGGAGTTATCGAGCTGGCTAAAGCTGCTGAAAAGCTTTTTGAGCTGTACTTCGGCAATGCCAATACCTGTGTCACGTATCTCTGCCTTGATGAGATAGATATCATCGAAGGACCCCTCCAGCTTAAGCATAATATCTACATTGCCACCTTTGTTGGTAAACTTAATGGCATTGGAGGTAAGGTTAGAGAATACCTGCAACAGGCGTGTTTCGTCAGCAAAAATATATTCCGGCAGCTCATGATCTATGGTATACTGAAGTTTGATACCTTGTATGGCTGCCTGCTGTGAAAACAGTGCGTGCAGCTTATCTACCACGCTTTGCAGCCTCAGTACCGACTTACGCAGCTGCATTTTGCCGGCTTCGATCTTGCTCAGATCGAGTATGTCGTTTAGTATATTCAGCAGCGTACTGCTTGATTTTCTGATAATATCAACATAATTGCGCTGCTCGCTATTTAGCTCAGTGCTGGCCATCAGGTCTACCATGCCAATCACCCCATTCATAGGTGTGCGAATTTCATGGCTCATGTTCGCCAGGAATTGCTCCTTTACCTTTAAGCTTTTTTCTGCAACCTCTTTGGCATGCAGCAGCTCAAGGTTGGTACGTTTCAGCTCAGTAATATCGCGGGCAACCCCTTCTATTTCTGTAGGCAGGCCATTTTTCCCATAAATCAGCCTAATGTTGCAGATACACTGCAGCAGGTGGCCATTTTCGCTGATTACCGATGCCTCAAAGTTACGCACAGTTTTGTATTTCACCAGCTGGCGGAACAGCTCCTTAATGCGGCTGTTGTAGAGGTAGTAGTTGGTAATATTTTTACCCAGCACCTGCTCTGGCTCATATCCCAGCAACTCTTTAACAGAGGGGCTGATCATGGTAAGGTTACCCTTAATATCGCAGCGGAAATATATATCCTGGAAGGAGTTGAAAATATTCCGGAACATTTCCTCACTCTCCAGGAGGGCTAACTCTGAGCCTTTCTTAGAGGTGATGTCAGTAGCAATGCCGCTAATCTCATGGATGTGCCCGTTGGAGTCGTAAATAGGGTTGATGAATACTTCTTTCCATACATCGTTGCCTGCATCGTCGCGAAGCAGCACCTCAAAATGCATGGATTTACCTGTAAACACCTGCTGATATTTTTCATACCAGAACTTATTATCCTCCCTCAGGCGGTTATCATTTGCAAAAGGACTGCCTTCGCGGGTACGGTCTTTTACCTTAACACTAAAATATTTACGGATAGCATCTTCCTGCTGGCTGCTGAATACCGAAAGCTCATAGTTACGGTTAATGGTCCAGATAAGGTGAGTGCTGCTTCTGTAAATGGCCTGTAGCCGGGCAGCCTGCCGGTTGATCTGCTCCTCATTCTGTTTCTGGCGTATGGCCAGGGCTATCTGTCCGGAAATGAAATCGAGCAGCTCCAGGTCTTTTTCATCGTAGATGTTGCGCTTATGATAACTCTGAAGCGCTATCAGGCCACTCACATTCTGATCCAGCTCAAAGGGCACTCCAAGCCAGGTTTCCGGAATGTTACCGGTAATATCAATTCTACCCTCGGTTACTAGCCGCAGAACATCTTCTTTGTAAAGGTGCTGTGGCTTGTTTTCCAGAATAGCATATTCTGTAAGACCACGGCCCTGCCTGCGAACGGCATTGTTAATAGGGTAGTGAAAATGCTCATCTACAAAATAGGGAAAGCGGATCAGTTGACGGTCCCGCTCATAGAGTGCAATATAGAGGTTATCGGCTTCAATAATTTTGCCCAGCTCCTGGTGAATGTTGGCATACAACTGGTCCAAACTTCGGCTGTGGAGTACAAGGCCACTGATGCTGTAATACAGGCTTTTTGCTTTATCTGTCTTTACGCGTGTGGAAACATCGTAAAAGAAAGCCTGGTATTCTGTAGCTTTCCCTTTGCCGGATACTGTAGTACCGGCCACCGGACTGCCGGCCACCGGACTGCCGGCCACCGGTGTGCCGGCCACCGGATTTATGCTGCCGGCAACATGCAGGCTGTTCCCTTTTTTATCGATGAGTACCGTGCTTATCTGAGATTCACCAGTAGCTTCGGCCTGCTTAATGCTTTCAAGGAATACGCTGTAATGTTCAGGATGGAACAGATCTTTCAATTTCAGAAATGCCTGATCTGAGCGGGAGTAGCCTAATTTACGGCCCCAGCTATTATTGGTCTTTACTACGCGCCCATCGGTGGTAAAGGTAAGTATTAGCAGACTTGAGTGATCGAACAGGGAAGACAAACGCTTGTTCTGTTCTTCTATATCCTGAAGCTGCTGTATAAGTTCGTCTTTGCTGTAGTTAGAGTAGCCTTCCATGCAATGCAGTTAGGGGCACAAGTGCTTAAATATACGTAAACTTGCAGCTATATAACGTGCCTAAAGTTTATTTATTAGTCCTGAAACAGTGGCAGAAAAGCATCAGAAATACCTTGTTGTAGTTGGAGGGCCCACTGCAGTTGGAAAAACAGCATTCAGCATCAGGCTTGCCCAGGCACTAAATACGCACATTATTTCTGCCGATAGCCGACAGCTCTACCGGCGTATGAATATTGGCACGGCCAAGCCAGAGCCAAATGAATTGGTTGCAGTGCCGCACCATTTCATAGATGTGCTGGAGCCTGATACAGAATACAGCGCAGGCCAGTTTGAGCGCGATGCACTACAGTTGCTCGATGAACTATTTAAGCGGCATAAGGCAGTAGTGGTTGCTGGTGGTTCGGGTATGTACGTTCAGGCGCTTTGCAGGGGCATGGATCACATGCCGGAGGTACCTGCAGAGATCCGGGCAGCCCTGAACCATGAATTAGCGAATAAAGGGCTGGAAATTTTATTACAGGAGCTGCAACAGCATGATCGGCAATATTGGCAGGTAGTAGATCGTCAGAATCCTGTTCGGGTAATACGGGCGCTGGAGGTAATCCGTGCAACCGGGCAGCCTTACAGCTTTTTCCGCCAGCAGCAGTTTCCTGAAAGGCCTTTTGAGGTAATCAAGATCGGCCTGGACCGCCCAAGGGAAGAGCTGTACAACCGCATTGATGCCCGTATGGATGCCATGATCGGGCAGGGGCTGTTTGAAGAAGCCGAAAGTTTATATCCTTACCGGCAGCTGAATGCACTGCAAACAGTAGGCTACCAGGAGATTTTCGGTTTTATGGAAGGGCAGTATGATAGGGAAGAGGCAATACGCCTGTTAAAAAGAAATTCCCGCAGGTATGCAAAAAGGCAACTCACCTGGTTTAGGAAGGACCAGGAATTTCAATGGTTTCATCCACAGGAATTAGAAAAAGCGATGTCCTTTATTTACGAACAGATGCAAGAATGATGGGCTTAGCCCGAAACAAGCCAGCCACCAGGGCGGTTGGATAGCCAGCAATCAACTGGTTATACTCCCTTACTTTTCTTTCAAATATGCGGAGGTTGATCTGCTGCCGGTGGTTTAACACCTCCAGTGCTGTGGCATAGCGGGTGGTAGCAGGGGCAGGCTTCGTGCTTTGCAGATAAAAAACAGCATCTCTAAGCGATGTCCACTCGGTTGCTATAAAGGCGGTAATTTGCGCTATCTGAGCCGGGCTAAACTTGTAAGTGTTTGGTAAATCAGGACAAAGCGGATTCGACTGAATACCTCTTAATCTTTTCAGCAGGGCATTTCTGCTTTTGGCCGTTTGGCAAACTGTAAAAAGTGCCATTCCCAGCGACTGCCTGCGTGCCTGTATGCTATTTGCGTTTACAAGTACAACCAGCAGCACAAATGCCAGCAGTGCAATAATTATTGGAATAAAGCCCATGCCATCTAAGCCTTTTATATGCTTAGAATGTTAACCATTCGAATCAGGTCAGAGTTTAAGGGTTTTTCACGGGTAATGGCTTCTTTAAAGTCGGTATATACCAGTTTATCGTTTACAATACCTGCCGCCACATTTTTATAGCCGGCCAGTAGGCCTTCAACAGCACCAAGTCCTAAACGGCTGGCCAGAATACGGTCATATGCCGATGGGCGACCCCCGCGCTGAATATGACCCAGCGTTGTAACCCTTATGTCTTTATTTTTGAAATTCTCTTTAACTTTATCGGCAACCTCATGGGCGGTACCTTCTTCTTCGCCCTCTGCAATTACTACAATAGAAGAGGTTTTAGAACGATCCCAGCCTTGCTTAAGAGTTGCAATCACATCATCAACAGAGGTAAGGGTTTCAGGAACCATAACGATCTCTGCCCCCCCGCCAATACCAGATTGTATGGCAATATAGCCGGAGTCACGGCCCATTACTTCTATAAAGAAAACCCTGTCGTGCGAGTCGGCAGTATCCCTTATTTTATCGATTGCCTCAAGGGCAGTATTAACGGCAGTATCAAAACCAATGGTGTAATCAGTACCAAAAAGATCGTTATCAATAGTACCAGGAGCACCAACTGTAGGAATACCATATTCGTTGAAGAAAATGCTGGCTCCTGTAAAAGTACCATCGCCACCAATTGCAATTAAGCCTTCAATGCCCCATTTCTGAAGTTGTTCGTAGGCCATTTTGCGTCCTTCCGGAGTTCTGAATTCTTTACTACGAGCCGATTTTAATATGGTGCCGCCCCGCTGTACGATATTACTCACGCTGTGTGAACTCATCTGGAATATATCACCGCGAATAAGACCATCATAACCGTAGCGTATGCCAAATATTTCTACTTCATGATAGATAGCCCCTCTCACAACAGCCCTGATGCAGGCATTCATACCAGGTGCATCGCCTCCCGAAGTAAATACAGCAACTCGTTTCATATAAGAGATTTCACTTAATTTGCGCTTCAATATTAATCAAATTTAAGCTACCTGAAAAGGTTACATCCAAATGCCTTCTTCCGCAAACGTTAGCAATATGAAAAACTTTCTACTGATTTCTTATTACTGGCCTCCCAGCGGTGGTGTAGGTGTGCAGCGTTGGCTTAAGTTAAGTAAATATTTACCTTTGGAAGGATGGCGGCCGATTGTACTTACACCGGAAAATCCTGCTTTTGACCTGAAGGATCCTGCACTTGAGGAGGAGGTTTCTCCTGAAGTAGAGGTACTGCGGCTGCCCATTTGGGAGCCTTATCACCTGGCACAGAAATTAAGCGGCAAAAAGGGAGAGTCTATAAACTATGGTGTAGCAATGGAGAGCGAAAATAATAAGCTTTCCGGACGCATAATGCATTGGCTACGTGGCAATGTGCTGCTGCCAGACCCACGAATTTTCTGGCTTAATCCAGCTACTAAGTTTGCACTTGATATCCTGGAAAAGAACGAGATCAGGGCAATTATCACCACCGGACCGCCGCATAGTATGCACCTGATTGGCAGGAGGCTTAAGAAAAAAACCGGGCTGCCCTGGATTGCAGATTTTCGGGATCCCTGGAGCGAGTGGGATGTACTGCGCCGCATGCATACCGGTAAACTGGCCATGCGTTTGCACCAAAAGCTTGAACGAAGTGTGCTGCAGGAGGCAGATCTTGTGATAAGTGCTACGCCAGGCTTGTCTGAAACCCTGGAAAGACTGGGGAATAGAACAGTAAAAACTTTGCTGAATGGACTAGACCTGCAGGCACTACCACAGAAATTTTTGCAGCCTAAGCGGTCCGATAAATTCAGGATTTTTCATGCAGGAATGCTGAATGAAGGGCGCAATCCGGATCATCTCTGGCCTGTTCTGGCAAGGCTGTGTGAACAGAATAGTGCATTTGCCGATGCCCTGGAGGTGCTGCTGGTAGGCAGTGTCAGTCCGCTCATCAACCCCACAGAAAGATTTCCTGCCCTCAAAGAGAAGCTCATCATTAAACCACCGGTTCCTAACCAGCAGGTGTGGGAGTTGATGCAGAATTCAGGGGTGCTGCTGTTGTTGGTTGACAGGGTGCCCATAGGCAGGCTAGTGATCCCTTATAAGATGTACGAATACCTGGCCGCGCAAAAACCTGTTCTTTACATAGGTTTTCCGGATTCTCCCACAGGAGATATTCTTAGGGAACAAAAGGCCGGTGAAAGCTTTACCTTCGAGGAAGAAGCAATGCTTGAAAAGTACCTGCTGCAGCTTTTTGAAGAATACTGGCAGGGAGGAAATATGCAGCGCAAAACTGATCTTACGCCTTACAACAGGCAGCAGCAAGCCCGCGAGGTTGCAGCATGGTTGTCTAGTCTGGCACCCGATGAGGCTGGCACCTAAACCTTTGTCTGGATGTACTGCAGCATTTTTTGGTACAATGCAGTGGCTTCTTCAGAAAGCCTGAAATATAACACACCCACTGCTACTATTGCCGTTATCAGCACGGAGCGAATAAGTATATCTGGTATGGGATTCGGGAGGCTTGGCATAAACCAGCCGGCGACAAAGGCTATGGCCAGAACCAAGAGCAAAACCAGGGTGCTACGGCTGAATGGTTGTAGCTGCAGCTTGTATTGTATGAAGATGTACTTCAGCAGGTTAAAAAAGATAAGGCTCAGACAGGAGCCAAGCGCAGCCCCCTCAATACCATAAATGGGGATGAAGAGGTAGTTGAGCATCACGTTCAGCATTGCCATGAGCATGGTAAAATAGAGGTTGATCCTGTAGTAGCGCGACATAACCAGAATTTCTCCGTTAAGCCCGGCGGCACCATCTGCCAGCTTTCCTATCCCTATCAATATCACCACCATGGCACCTGTTTGAAAGGCTTCCCCTTTTGGCATAAGTGTAAAAAGGGCCGCCATGTTACAGATAATGCCTATGTACAGCAGAGCACTGACGAGCAGCAGGTTAATGGAGCTTTTCTGATATATTTTCTGGGCCAGCGCCATATTATCCTGCTCAAATGCCTGCGAGAGCAGGGGTGTACTGATTTGTGATAGTATGCGGCGGGGCAACTCCACAATCACAGCCATAAAGAAAACAGTGGTGTAGATACCGTTTGCCTCAAGGCCAATCATTTGTGTTACCATAATCGAATCAGTTTTCATGACCAGCAGCGAGCTGGCAGAAGAAAGAAACGTAATGAGGCCATAGCGTACAAAAGGAGCAACCAAATTCCTGACTGCAGGAGAGTAGGAGAAGTGAATGGTTGCCCAACCAGACCTGATCAGGTGAAAGGCAATAAGCAGGGTAACGGTGCCATAAACTACCACGAGTCCCCATACTGCCTGGTTGAAAGTGAGCAGCTCAAAAAAATATAAAATGATGAGTGCTGCACTAAAAAGCCTGAGGAGAATTTCCTTACTGAATGCTACAAACCTGAATTTCAGGAGTGAGCGTGCAAGAGGCTCCAGCACTCCCTGCAGGTTAAGTATAAAAGTAAGCAGCAGTACTACCGGCAGAAAATTATTGACTGCCTGAGCCTTTTCCTCGAAGAACAGGTAGATCCAATCCTGCAGCAGCCAGAAGAGCAGCAGAAAAAACAGAAAACTAAAGAGCGACCAGGCTAAGGATAGCGACACTATTTGCTGTTGCTCTTTTTTTGTTGTACCGTAGGGAAAGTAGCGGATCAATCCCTGGCCAGCACCCATCTGGGCAAAAGGAACAAATAGAAGCGCAATATCCTGCAGGGTACGAAACAGTCCAATCTGATCCAGATCCATTACCTTCGGATATAGCCATAGTACATTCAGGTAGCCTATAACTACGCCAAAATAGGTAATGATGGAAACGAAAATGCTTCGGTTAAGAATAAAGCCCATGATTGTGGGAAAGCGCAGCTGTAAAAGTACATTTTTTGGCTTAATATCAACAGAAAGCCTTTATTTTTGCCCCTATGTCCAACAAGCGGGCCTACCTGATAGAACGACCCCTGACTGAAACAGAAACAGCGGGTTTTATGGCTGTGCTCAAGCAGCATGATGCCGATGTATTTTTAGCTGTTCCGGCAGAAGAGCTGGAGCAGGCTGGTGCCAAACTATGGACTGGCCTTTCTGCTGCTGAACTCAATATTGTAAATGAGCAGTTATTGCAGCATGTGAACAACCTTGGGCACTTTACTGCGGGTAAAGATACTGTGGCAGGCCATCTGACTTATAATGGATTCCCTGGCTGGTACTACCATAAGTTCAGGATCAATTTTGGGCTACAGCAACAAATGCAAAAGATTGCCAGGTATAAAAAGCTGCTGCAGGGATACGACATACTGACGGTGTATGCACATCAAAAGCCTGACCCCTTACTGCTCAAAATGCTGGACAATATCTTCATTGTAGTTGATAAATCAGCAGACAAAAAGCCAGCCCAAAATGTTTTAAAAAGCTTTTTACCACAGCTGAGCAGGAAAGGAAACAGGTTTTTAAATAGTTTCAGACAGGCGTGGGCGCTAAAAGGACAGTATCCAAAGCATCTGTTCGTGCTTAACCACAGCCATATAAGGCCTATATTGGATCCCGATTATTTACCCGCAACTTATACAGATAATGTGTTTGTAGGATACTTTCTGCGGGAATGGGCAGACTATTTTCTGGTGCTCGATAAATTGATAATAGAAAAGGGGAAGACCACATTGCCCTCAAATGAAACGCCAGCTGCGGATACAAAGGAGGAAGTTACCCATGAATATACAAGCAGAAAGTTGCTCTACAATGAATGGATAGAGGAAAAAGCAATAGCGAATCCACTCTTCCTGTGGCAGGTGAGGCGCTACAGCAAACACCTTAAGCGCGCATATAGGAGAATTCAGAAACACCTGCAAGATCCGGTGCAGCGGCTCATCATGCAGGAGTTTATAAATCTGCACAATTCCAGCCTATATTTTTATTTTGTATACCTGGCCTACCGCAGCTTTTTTAGGAGTAATGATTTTGAATCTGTTAGCCTGCTGGATGAATACAGCCCTAATTTCAGGGCAATTATGGATGCAGCAAAGCAGGAGGGAGTGCGAACGCAGGCCATTCAGCATGGTAGTCTGGCTGCCTCTAACCCTGGGTATGGCTATACAGAGCTAGATGCACGTTTTAATCCCTGGCCCGACAAAACTCTGGTATGGGGGGAGTACTGGAAGGAGCTGCTGCAAAATATTGCAGCTTACCCGGCAGACAGGCTGGTGGTCTGCGGCCAGATCAGAACTGATGTTATTCCTAAATTACAGCAGGCAAATCTAAAAGCCACTGAGGTGCTGGGGCCACAAACCAAAAGAAAATTCCTGATCCTGTTCGCAACGCAGCCGCAGCCCGACGAAAGTTTGAGGCGGCGTGCAGCCCTCGATACTTTTGCGGTTGCCAGGGAAATGCCTGATGCCTGGGTGGTGGTAAAGCCACATCCGCGTGAAAAAGACCTTTCTTACTATAGATTACTGGCTGCAGAGGCAGGCTGCAGCAACTACTCCATCCACTACGATGAAGATCTTTACTTATTGCTTTCCCTATGCAATGTACTGGTGCATTGTTACTCTACCGTGGGCATAGAGGCAGTGTATTTTGGTTTGCCTGCAGTAATATTAGATTACCGGAACCAGGATCTGCTGCACTTTGCTGCAGAAGGAGTAGCCTTGCAGGCGCAGGATGCAAATGAGCTGAACATACATTTGCAGTCTATTAAGAAGGGCAGCCATGGGTTGGATGAAAAAAAGAAGCAGGCATATATCAGAAAATATGCCTGCGCTGTAGATGGTAAAGTAAGTGAGCGAACGGCTCAGGCTTTGCTCGCTGCCGGAGGCGCAGAATAGTTGCGGTTCCGGTAAATGCTCCAGCCAATGGCTCCGAGCAATAGCAAGATCAGGATGATATTGCAGATAAGCATCACAATATTGCCGCTGCTGTAACTTGCAGGCTCAAACCTGAACTCTATGGTGTTATTTCCTGCAGGTAACTCCAATGCTCTTAATACATAGTTAGCCTGTATAATATTGGCAGGCTGTCCGTTTACTGTAGCCACCCAGCCTTCAGGATAAAAAATTTCAGAGAATACTGCCAGTGCGTTGCCGCTGGTCTGTGCCTGGTAGGTGATGTGGTTGGGTCCGTACTGTGTCAGTTGTATGCTGCCTCCACCATTTATATTTTCATGCTGCAGGGTAAAGCGCTGAGTATTCACCACGGCTGTGGAGCGGGTGTCAATTTCCAGTAGGGATTCTATTTCTTCATCTGGACTATTTACGCTCCTCACATCCTGTACCAGCCAGGCTGCACCCAGGGCGGCAGGGTTGCGAATTACAGCCTCACGTTGCTGACCAGCAAGCAGGTAGCGGGTGTCGAGCATATTCAGGGCGTCGGCCTCTTCAAAATCAGGATTGCCCTGCTGCAGAGAACTTATCAGCATTTGCATTTCTGGTTCCAGTACGCGCTCTATCAGGTCCTGGTAACGGCGTAGTTTAGCACCATGGTAGCCACCAATAGAGCGGTGAAAATAGCTGGTGCGGCCTTCGTTAAAGGGGTTCACCAGGTTCAGCACCCTGAAGTGCGGATCTGTATCGGCCAATACTGCCTGATCTGCTGCATTTTCGGCAAAAAACTGCGCACGTGGGTTACGGCTGTAGTTGCCCTCATCGAAATAACGGGTATCTACAACCCATAGATCCACTAAAACTAGAATACCCACTACGGCAGCACCTACCAATGGATTAATCTTCCGGAGCCAGATAAAGTAGCAAACGGCAGCTGCAGCAACTATAAAGAAGAACGAACGGTATGCATCGCCTCTAACAAGCGCTTCTCGCTGGTCGCGGATGGCAGAAAGAATCCAGTCTGGATAGCCAGCCAGTTGGGCATCTACCAAGCCGGTGTAGCTGCGCATGCCTGCAAAAAGGGCAATTAACAGTGATAAACCAGCCGTAACGCCTGCAGCAATAAAAAGTCCCTTACGGGCACGGGCAGTGCCTATTTCCCTGCAGAAATATTCAAGGCCTATAAAGCCCAGCAACGGAATGGTAAGCAGGGCAATGGAAAGCGCCATGGTAACAGCCCTGAACTTGTTGTAGCCCGGTACATAATCAAACACCAGGTAATTGAACCACTGCAGGTTTTTACCCCAGGAAAGCACCAGGGAAAGAATGGTAGCAGCCAACAGCCAGTAACGGTATTCCGGAGGAGCCATCCACAGGCCTAAAAAGAAGAGAAAGCAGATAACAGCACCCACATAAATAGGACCGGAGGTAAAAGGCTGATCACCAAAATAAGTGGGCACCTGTTGAACAAACTGGTTTACCTGTTCCGGAGGCACACCCTGGCGCTCGAGTGTTTCGGCCAGTTCGCTTTCACTACCAACCGCTTCGGTAGAGGCACCACCATAAAAGTAAGGGATCAGCAGGGTAAATGATTCTGCACGGCCGCTGCTCCAGGCAAAGGCATAATCACGATCCAGACCTGTGCCTCCTGTACTATCATCATTTTGTGCACTTAGTTCGGAGGCGCCACGGATCGAGTATTTTCCATACTGGTAAATGTTGTAGAGCCTGCCCCAGTTACAGCCAATAGCCAGTAATGCTGCAACAACCAGTATACCTACATTCTTAAACAGCTGTGCAACGGTATTACTCCGGATGGCATAGATTAACCACACCACACCCAATACCAGCAGTGTCAGGAACAGGTAATAAGTAATTTGCGGGTGCCCCGCCCTTAACTGTAGTGCCAGGCCCAGGGCTGTGAGTACAAAACCCCATATTTGCCTGTTACTAAAAGTAAGCAATACACCTGCCACCACCAGGGGCATTACGGCCATGGCCAGCACTTTGGAGTTATGACCTGCTTCAATACTAATCAACAAAAATGTAGATAATCCATACGCCAGTCCCCCTGCCAATGCAAGCCAGGGCCGTACGCCTGCACATACCAGCAGTATGTAAAAGCATAGCATGGCGGCAAAAGTAAGATTAGCGGGGTGGGTGAGACCCAGGTACAGAATCTTAAGAAAAATGGTAATAAGATCGCCAGAGTACTCTACTGAAAGCAGGTAGGCAGGCATACCACCAAACATGCTATTGGTCCAGAGGGGTTCTTCGCCGGTACTCTGCCGGTAAGTTACAATTTCACGGGTACCACCCTCAGCCTGCAGTATATCATTCTGGAATAATACCTTATTATTTAAAGTAGCCGGAGAGAAAAATAGGATGGATACAGCAATGTAAAGCACCACCGCAACGATGTGTGGGAGGCTTTGCCTGAGCAGTTTTGAAGGGTTCATTGAGCGCTTTTCTACAATTTGCCTCTAAAGTCTCTAAAAATTCCCTATTACTCAAGTTTTGTATGCTGATGTTGAATTGTTTAACACAGCCTTATAATAAAATTTACTGAAAAAAGCAAACCTTTAATTTGGTATTTCAGTATAAGAGCTAAGTACCTGATTAATGATCAGGTTAATTTTTTACCAAACATTAAAGTTATGAGTAACTTATTGTATATCGTAGCAGTTATTTTAATCATTTTGTGGCTTTTAGGCTTCTTTGCCTTTAATGTGGGTGCCATCATCCATATTCTGCTGGTGATTGCTGTAATTGCCATTTTATTCAGGCTGATTAGAGGGAGTAGGATTTAGGAGAGACTATTTATATAATAATTGCCCGATCATTAAATGATCGGGCTTTTTTGTTTACTGCCTGATTCCTATTACGCCTTAAAATCATTAATTTTACAATTAAGCTTCTCTATAAGGTATGTTTGAAAATTTAAGCTATAAACTAGATAAGGCTTTTCAGAACCTGAAAGGCCAGGGCAAAATAACAGATATCAATGTTGCCACCACAGTGAAGGAAATTCGCCGTGCCCTGGTAGATGCCGACGTTAACTACAAAGTTGCCAAAGAGGTAACCGATCGTATCAAAGAAGAGGTCATGGGTAAGGATGTGCTTACCTCTGTTTCTCCCGGTCAGCTGCTGGTTAAAATTACCAACGATGAGCTTACCGCGCTTATGGGTGGTACCAAAGTTGACGTAAAGTTGCAGGGCAGCCCTGCCATAGTGCTGATTGCAGGTCTGCAGGGTTCTGGTAAAACAACCTTCACAGGTAAATTAGCGCTTTTTCTGAAGAAACAGGGCAAGCAGGTGCTGCTGGCGGCTTGCGATATTTACAGACCGGCCGCCATTAACCAGCTAAAGGTGCTGGGCGAGCAGGTTGGTGTAGAGGTATATGCCGAGGAGAATAATAAAAATGCTGTTGAGATTGCTCAGAATGCAATAAAGCATGCTAAAGACAGGGGCAAGAGCATCGTTATCGTCGATACTGCCGGTCGTTTAGCTATAGATGAGCAGATGATGAAAGAGATCGAAGCACTTAAGCAGTCGCTGAAGCCTTCTGAAACGCTGTTCGTTGTAGACTCCATGACGGGGCAGGATGCTGTAAACACTGCCAAAACTTTCAATGATCGCCTGGACTACGATGGTGTTGTGCTTACCAAGCTGGATGGTGATACCCGTGGTGGTGCTGCACTTTCCATTCGCAGCGTAGTAGACAAACCAATTAAGTTTATCTCTACCGGTGAGAAAATGGACGCCATTGACCTGTTCTACCCTGAAAGGATGGCGCAGCGTATCCTGGGTATGGGCGACGTAGTATCACTGGTGGAGCGTGCCCAGCAGGCTTTTGATGAAGACGAAGCCCGCCGCATCAGCAAAAAGATCCGCAAGAACCAGTTCGATTTTAACGACTTCCTGTCTCAGCTGGAGCAGATAAAGAAAATGGGTAGCCTGAAAGACCTGATTGGTATGATACCGGGTATGGGCAAAGCCATCAAAGATCTGGATATCGACGACAACTCTTTCAAGCCTATAGAAGCTATTATTCTTGCCATGACGCCACAGGAGCGTGAAAATCCTGACATGATCAATGGCAGCCGCCGCAAGCGTATTGCAGATGGTAGTGGCACTTCTATTCAGCAGGTAAATAACCTGATGAAGCAGTTTGGTGATATGCGCAAGCTGATGAAGAACATGAACAAGATGAACTTAGGAAAAATGCCCGGCATGAAAATGCCTCGTTAGTAGGCAGTTTTTCCTTGAAAATAAAAAAGCCCTGTTGAAAACAGGGCTTTCATTTTTTAGCACCAGTCAGTATAACAGCCGGGCCAGATATTTTTTTTAAACGTAAAGTACACGCTTTGCTGCTTCCATTGAGCGATCGAGGTTCGGAAGAACGGCCTCAATAAGCGTAGGTGCGTAGCCTAGTGGTACATCACGGTTTGTAATGCGTTGTATAGGTGCATCCAGGTAATCGAAAGCATATTTCTGAATGTGGAATGCAATCTCTGCAGAGATGCTTGCCAGCGGCCATGCTTCTTCAATTACCACAAGTCTGTTGGTTTTCTTTACAGACTCAACCACGGTTGCATAATCAATCGGGCGTACGGTACGCAGGTCTATTACTTCGGCCTGATGGCCTTCTTTAGCCAGTTCATCTGCAGTTTGCAGGGCCAGCTTCATCATTTTACCGAATGAAAGCAGGGTAATGGCACTACCTTCGCGTACAACCTTTGCTTTGCCCAGTTCAATCAGGTATTCTTCTTCAGGTACTTCGCCTTTATCGCCATACATCAGTTCTGACTCCATGAAAATCACAGGATCATTATCGCGGATGGAGCTCTTAAGCAATCCCTTAGCATCATATGGATTAGAAGGAACCACTACTTTAAGGCCTGGTGTATTGGCAAACCAGTTCTCAAAGTTCTGGGAGTGTTGCGCTCCCAGCTGGCCGGCATTACCGGTAGGACCACGGAAAACCATTGGTGCACCATACTGACCTCCGGACATAGAGAGGGTTTTGGCTGCACTGTTTATAATCTGGTCTATGGCTACCAGCGAAAAGTTAAAGGTCATGAACTCAATGATAGGCCGCAGGCCATTCATAGCCGCACCAACACCCAGACCAGCAAAGCCAAGTTCGGCAATAGGCGTGTCGATTATGCGTTCAGGACCAAACTCATCCAGCATTCCCTGGCTAACTTTATAGGCACCATTGTATTCGGCTACTTCTTCGCCCATGAGGAATACACGCTCATCACGGCGCATTTCCTCACTCATGGCTTCACGAAGTGCTTCCCGAAATTGAATTTCTCTCATGCTTGTTTTTGATAGGTCGCTAATCAATGGGTGTAAAAATAGGTATTAGTCGCAGTTTGTGCAACGTTAGGAGGGGCAATAAAAAAGCTCTTCCTGTAAAAGAAGAGCTTTTTTTATAAAATGTTTATGAATTAACGCAGTGTGTTGCGGAAACGCTCGCTTTCCTGGTACTTGTTGAATTCAAGATCTTCCAGTGCAGAACGCTTCAGTTCAGGATCGATAGAAACTGCCTGCTGCAGTGCATTAGAAGCAGCATCTTCGTTACCCATGCGTGCATTTGCTACGGCAGCAGCATAATGTGCTTTTGCCAGGCGGCTGTTTTTCTGAATTGCTTCGTTCAGGCGGGTCAGTGCGTTCTGATAATCTTTGTTCAGCAGGTAAGCCAAACCAAGGTTATACAGGTTTTCTGCACTTTCTTCTGCAGTGCTAAGGGTACGGATAGCCTCGTTATAGTTACCCTGGCGCATTTGCAGGTAACCTTTCACGCCCATCATACCAGCTTTGTTTTGCTCGGTAGTAGAGAAGCCTTCTGCTTTGCCGATGGCTTCGTTAGCTCTCTGAACGTTGCCCTGCATCAGGTATACAGCTGCAAGGTTAGTGTAAGCCTCTGCATTTTCCTGACGACGGTTAGCCTGCTCAAACTGTGTTACAGCCTGCTCCAGGTACTGGTTGCGCTGGCTTTCGTTTGTAGCCTGGCGTGCCTGCTCAAGGTATACAGTACCAAGGTTGTTGAATGCACCGTAGCCATCGCTCTTTTTGGTAGCAGCCTGGTAGATTCTTTCTCTCTCCTGCATGTTCGGAGTAAGAGAAGCAGCATAAGCCAGCTCTTCGTTAGAAAGTGTATCAGGAGAAACAGTTCCTTCACCAATCTGACGGGCCAGGGTAGCTATTTCAGCATCTGTCTTTTTCTCTTTTACAGTCAGAACTTCTGCTTTAGCAGTACGCAGTAAAGGATATACCTCGTTGAAAAGCTTTCTGTAGCCTTGTACCTGCTTCAGGCGATCTTCTTTTTCTTCGAAAGTACCAGCACCATTAATGATGTTCAGCATTTCCTGCTTAGAAGTGGCATCAATGCCCTGGTACTCTTCCAGAGCAGCTACCAGTGGCTCCCACTCCAGTACTACTGGCTTCAGGATAAAGTTGATGCTGTCGGCCATGCCTTTGTAGTCATAGCGTCTCATGTTGTCGCGGTAGTACTTTTCTATAGCCTGAGCACGCTCCTGAGAAAGGTTAGTGTTTACACGCTCGGAACCTTCCGGAGAGTGAGTACCAGTAATAGAAACGGTACGGGTTACGTTTTTCTCCGCAATAAAGTTTCTTAAGGAATCACCACGGTTACTTCTTGTTTCGCTTGGGCGAAGGTAAGAGCTACCCTGAGAGAAGAAGAAGCCGATCATGGTTGGCTCAAGCTCTTCCTGGTTGTTGTAGCCGTGAGCTGCATAAGAAGGATAATAACCTTCCTGTGCCAGGCGGGCAGTAGTAACAACACCTTCAGCAACCTTCATGCGGTCAGTTTCTTTGGTTTTGTTGTTTTCCGGGTTACGGGCAACGCCTTGTACAAAAAGCTCACCACGTCTCATTTCCGGTGTGTAGTAGAAAGAAAGGGTGCGGCTAAGGCGTGGTTGCTCTTCTTTAGCATTTGGAAAATCTTCGGCACGGAAAACAAGATTCTGAAGTTCAATTTCTTGTCCGTTGTATACATAGTAAGGCTTTACAATGTACTCTTTGCCTTTTTTAAGCATTTTTGTAGGCAAAGTGGCTGACATGGTAAATCTTACTGAGTCGCCGTGCACTTCAAGCGGATTAGGTTCTACTGTAAGCTGCTGATCCTCAGCTTTTTTTACCATCTGATTCAGCGAGCAACCGGACAGTACTAATACTGACATTAGGGTTACTGCAGAGAACAGGTTTCTCATTCGCGTCATGATTATACGATTAGGTTGACTTGTTTTGGAATTGTTCAACGAATTGCGCGTTGCAATGTTAAAAAAAATATTCATAAATTGAGTAATGAAGAATTAACTAATTAATGAGAGATAGGTTTAATTTCAAAATAATGATATGAAACAGGTAGTAAATTTTTTTGAAAAAAAGGCATTTGGCGTTTGCACTGCCATCGGAAAGCGTATGGGTATTTCAATTACCACTATTCGATTATACTTTATATACGCATCGTTCTTAACCTTCGGTTCTCCGATTATCCTCTATTTATCGCTAGCATTTTGGTTAAACCTAAGAAGAAGTATGCGCCGAAGGAGGTATACAATTTGGTACTAATTTTTTGAGAAATATGATTTTTATGGTGTTCTGATCTGCCTGTATGAGCAACCATAAACTTTACTTGATTTTTAATTGACTAAAATACCGTCTTTTTTTGAGAAAATACTCCCAAAGTAAAAGCTTTTCGTATAAAGGTGCTTTATAGCACCTCTTTTTTTTGATTTCCTGCCTCTTTCTGTGGAGTTTTTCTACACTTTTCAGTGTATCTATGTGGCTTTTTAGTACAGCACCGCCAGCGGAAAAGTGTCCTTTACTTATAAACTGCAAAGCCGCCACCCAGTCAAGCACAAGTCTAAACCCAACTTTTGTAAAGATGCCATCTTCACTGTTCTTGATCAGCATCCACAGTCCGTTTCTGAAGTTCAGATAAGTTTTTTTTGGATTTTCTTTTGCCAGAGTACCTCCACCCACATGATAAACAACACTCTGCGGCACTACCCAAACTTCATATCCAGCCGCATGCATACGCCAGCACAAGTCTATCTCCTCCATATGCGCAAAAAAATCGGCATCAAACCCTCCCAGCTCCCGGAAAACTTCTGCTTTCACAAGCATGCATGCACCGGTGGCCCAAAAAATCGGTCTGGCTATATCATACTGTCCATGGTCTTTTTCCAGGGTATCAAAAAGCCTGCCTCTGCAGAAAGGATAGCCAAGCCAGTCCAGGAAACCACCAGATGCACCTGCGTACTCAAAAAAGTCAGGTTGATGATAGGCCCTTATTTTAGGCTGGCATGCAGCAACGGCAGGATTTGCAGCCATAAACGTTAACATGGGTTCAAGCCATCCTGCTGCTACCTCAACATCAGAATTAAGCAAGAGGTAGTAGTTAGCCTGCACCTGTTTAAGTGCCTCATTATAACCACCTGCAAATCCCAAGTTCTGCGAAAGCAGGATTAATGCTACCTCAGGAAACTCATTCTGCAGTATAGCAACAGAGCTATCGGTAGAGGCATTATCTGCCACCACCACCTGATACCCCTTGCTATGCTGCAAAACTGAGGGTAAAAATTTTCTTAAAAAAGCGGCTCCGTTGTAATTAAGTATTACAACGGCAAGCGAATGTTGCATCAGAACAAGCCATCGAAATTCATGCCTGGTATATTGGGCATCATGCCCTCTGTACTCTTCTGCATTTCTTCCCGGGCTTTGATTTCCACTTCAGCCAGTGCTTTGTTGCAGGCGGCTACTACAAGGTCAGACATCATGTCCATGTCTTCTGGCTTCACCAGGTCTTTGTCGATCTCCAGTTTTACTATCTGCCTTTTTCCGTTGGCTGTGGCCCGTACCATGCCTGCGCCAGCTTCGGCGGTGGCTGTAATATTCACTAAATTTTCCTGGGCTTCCTTGAGGCGGCCTTGTACCTCCTTCATTTTACCCATCAGGTTCATTATATCAATCATAGTTTAAAAATTTATCGGGTTAAAAAAACGGTACCTGTTACCTGCTTTTGTTTACCATCTGCTGTTACTACCACTGCCTTATAGGTATAGGGGCCTACAGGAACAGGTTTTCCTGAATAAGTGCCATCCCAGCCAGCTTCTTTATCATTAGAATAAAAAATTACTTCTCCCCAGCGGCTATATACCCAAAGAGTAGCTTGCTCCACAAATTTACCTAATATCTTGAAAGTATCATTCAAGCCATCATCATTCGGAGAAAAAGCATTGGGAAAATACCCATTCATCACTAACTCATACGTATAAATGTTTGAGAAGGAGGGTTTGATGCCACCTTCTTTTGGAAAAGCCAGCACCCTGAACCGCCTGCCGTTATCGTCAGCAGACAGCACTCCAAAATTGCTATAGGTGGTTTCCGTACCGGTATCCCAGCTGCTGATAACATCGCCTGAAGCATCAAGCTCTTCCACCTTATAATAGTCCACACCCTCGGCATAGCCTTCGTAGGCATTCCAGCTGAGCACTAGTTCATCAGGTTCAGTAGATAGATTATCCAAAAATAAAGGACAGAATTGCGTAGCACTTGTAGCCCTGTTACCGCACTGGTCGGTATAATTTAACTGATAGCACTGGTTGGAGGGTGCAGCCTGCAGCAACAAGCTGTCAGCTACAGCAGCGGTTAATCTTCTGCCATCCTGGTTGGAGAGGGTATAGGATGCGTTTTGTGTATTAGTAGCCAGAACAGGGTATACCAGCAAGCGGTTATCTGGTAACCATCTGCTCACAATATTATTAATGGGGCGCAGTGGGTTACTATTTAGCGCTTCTACGCAAACAGGGCTGCTTACAGCAGCTGTTCCACCTGAGGACCCCTGCGGTCTAAGAATTAGCTGGTAACAGTAAGTTTCTTTGCAAATAACATTTTCATCGATAAACTCGCCGCCTGATGCAGTACCAGTACTGATCACGGTGCCGCCCTGGCGCTGAAGTTCTACTGTACCGGAAAAGCCGGTATGAGTGAGGTACTGGATCTGGTTAAAGCCATTTTGCACTGTTACAGACCATGCTGCTGTACACAGTTCTTCAGATGCTGCAGCGGCACCACTACTGCTGTTACAAACATCAACAGCACTAATGCGGTAACAGTATGCCGTAGCAGACATGCCAGGCTGGTGCAGACTGCTAGCGGTGGCAGGTGCTTTTAACTGGAAGAGCGGCTGATAAGGCTCTGATGGCGAGGAGCGACGCTCTAGCTGATACAGGATGCCAGGTACCAGACGATACTGTATATAAACACTGTCTTTTTGCTGATTAAACTGCAGACCCAGCATTTCGGCTACAGGTAGTGAGGCCCAGGAGGTGGTGGTTGTGGTAGCCGGAGCGCAGTTTCCGGCATCGTTATTATAGCGGCCCCGTACAGTAACAGTATGGTTGCCTTCTGCACCAAACTGCCCGCTGGCCCGGTAACTGGTCGACTGGTCTGCCCGGACAGCAGGCTGATTATTAAATTGTACCTCGTAATAATCGTAGTTGCGGCTGCTAACCTCTACAATGGCTCCATTACCACTACAGGCGGTAACATCAAAGATAGGTGCCTCAGGTTTGTAGCTGATTAGCATCAGCGAATCTTTTGGAGGCTGAAGGCTCTCTGCTACCTGCACCAGGTACAGGGTATCTTCTGCGGATATGTTCGCGGTGTTGCCTGTAAGTTCCTCGATATCAGCCCTGTTTTTATAGCGCAGGTAGTACCTTATTTGCGGTGCACTTATGCGATTTGTGGCAGTAACGCTAAATGGATTGCAGCCACGGGTATATTGAACTGAAAACCGGCCCCGGGGAGAAATAATATCCTGTGCATAGCAAATGCTAGCCAGTAAAAACAACAGAAGCGTTATGTGGCAGGTGCGGTTGAGCAACGTGTTCTGACTTAATCAATAAATATACAGCCTTTGGCGTAAAACCAATACACATCAGGAGTTAACAACCAGACTTATTGCTTCTTCAAAACCTACCCGCTGCTGCGAACCTTCCTGCATATTCTTTACAGTTACCTGAGCCTGCTGTATTTCCTCTGTGCCTAAGAGCATAACGTAGGGTATACCCTTTTTATTGGCGTAGTCCATTTGTTTGCGCATTTTGGAGCCATCGGGGTATAGCTCTGCCCTGATGCCTGCTGCCCGCAGCTGCGACAGGAGCTTCAGTGCATAAGGCTGCTCCTGCTCACCAAAGTTGATGATCAGCACCTTGGTGCTAACTTCTGCAGCTGCCGGGAAAAGATTTAGCTCCTCCAGCACATCATAAATACGATCGATACCAAACGAAATGCCCACGCCAGACATGCCCTTTAGGCCAAAAACACCTGTTAGGTTATCGTAACGACCGCCACCACAAATGCTGCCCATTTGTACGGAGGTAGGCTTTACTTCAAAAATAGCCCCTGTATAGTAGGAGAGGCCCCTGGCCAGGGTTAGGTCTAGCTGCAGCGGCGCATCTTTACCACCCATCTGCTCCAGCAGGCTGTAAACTTGCTTTAGCTCGGCCACACCGGTACTGCCTGCGGCCGACTGGCTCAGTAATTCCTCCAGGAACTGAAGTGTAACTGTTCCTGATTCCTGCTTTTGCAGCAGGGGCTCCAGCTGGGTAATGGAGGCAGGGGAGAAGCCCTTTTCCTGCAGCTCTTGTAATACACTTGTGGTGCCTATTTTATCCAGCTTGTCGATGGCTACATAAAAATCTCCTTCTTTGCCGCCAGCACCTATTACCTCAGTTATGCCGGTGAGCACTTTCCTGTTGTTGATCTTGATTACATAATCCCGGAAGCCAAGCGTTTTGAAGGCCTCGCTGATCATCAGCACAATTTCAGCTTCGCAAATAAGAGAATCTGTACCGATCACATCGGCATCGCACTGGTAAAATTCACGGTAGCGTCCCTTCTGTGGCCTGTCGGCACGCCATACCGGCTGAATCTGGTAGCGGCGAAAGGGAAAGCTTAGCTCGTGCTGGTTCATGACCACATAGCGTGCAAAGGGTACAGTTAGGTCGTAGCGGAGTGCGCGTTCGGTAAGATCGCTGCTATTTTTTCCCTGCAGCACATTTTCGAAAGCTCTTTTGGCTTTGTCTGTATTTTTAGGGTCATGCAAACCGTTATTCAGGATTTTGAACAGGAGCTGATCGCCCTCATCGCCATATTTACCGGTAAGCACCGACAGGTTTTCCATGGCGGGTGTTTGCAGTGGCTGGAAGCCAAATTTTTCAAATACCTGCTGAATAGCGGTAAAAAGGTAATTACGACGGGCCATCTGAAGGGGGCCAAAATCTCTGGTGCCTCTGGGTAGGCTTGGTTTCTGAGCCATAAAAATTTTATCTGGGCTGCAAAATTACAAAATAATCCTTTTGATTGGTGCTTTTCCACATATTCTGGCCGGTGTATAGTAGTAAAAGGTAGAATCTTTTTTTGATAATCTGCAGAAATCATTAACTTTGCACCTCATTTGATTAATGCAGGAAACATGGCTATCACCGTATTAAAACGTAAGAAACTTAAAAATCGCCTTCGTTCACAGGAGCGTACTTCTATGATCAAGCAGTTGACTGCTCGTCCACCCATCAAAAAGGTAGATGTTGAAGAGATAAAAGCATCCTTCGCAAAACAAGAAGCACCTGCTAAGAAAAAAGGTGATAAAGACCAGGAATAGAAAAGCAAAGCCCCAGGCTTTGCTTTTTTTATGCCTCCTGCTTTGCTCTGGCGCCAAGTTCTATTACCTGCATGTCTTTAACTGCGCCGCTTTCTATAGAAAAGCGTAGCATGGTGCGCATTTTATGAAAACCATGTTTTCCTGCCGCTCCTGGGTTCAGGTACAATACTCCAAAGGTGGGGTCGTTCATTACCCGCAGTATGTGTGAATGCCCACAAATAAAAATATCTGGTTTTTCTGATTTGAGCAGGGGTCTGATGGCCGGGTTGTAACGTGGTGGGGCGCCGCCTATATGCGTCATCCAGATTTTTTTCCCCTCACAATTAAACCACTGCTGTTCCGGAAACTCCTGCCTGATCTCGCGTCCGTCAATATTTCCCCAAACTGCGCGCAGGGGAGCTATCTTTTTTAATTCATTGGTAACTTCCAGCGCGCCTATATCACCGGCATGCCATATTTCATCACAACCCTGCAGATGGTGCAGTATGCGCTCGTCGATGTAGCCATGGGTATCAGAAATCAAACCTATTTTCATCTTTTTTCTGCTTGTACGGTGGCAAATGTACTGCCGCTGCTATTGCAGTTTCAGGACTTGTAAGTTTTTTTAAACTAACCAACCTTATGCCTGCTGGTTCTGGGCTAAAGTGCCATGGTTGATAAAATTGCAGCTGCTATTCGGCAAAAAATCTTCAGGTTTCAAACAATCACTTGCTGAACAGGTACTAGTATAAAAAGATAAGCATGTACAATTTCAAGGGTAAAACAGCAGTTGTAACTGGCGCCGGACAGGGTATTGGTAAGGCAATTGCACAGGCATTTTCACATCATGAAGCTAACGTTGTAATAGCAGAACGCGACGAAGAAGCAGGGAAGGAGGTAGTTAAATGGCTAAGGGGTAAGGGGGCAGCAGCAGAGAGCCTGCTCTTTGTAAAATGCGATGTTGCAAAAGAAGAGGATGTGCGCAACATGATAGAAAATGCAGCAGCCCAGTTCGGAAGAATTGACTTTCTGATCAATAATGCTGGCTTAAGCAAATTCACACCCTTCAATGAGCTTACCGTAGAAGCCTGGGATGAGGTGCTGAACGTGAACCTTCGCGGCGCTTTTCTGTGTGCTAAGTTTGCTGCACCACATTTAAAAGCCACCCACAAAGGAGCGATTATTAACATTGCCTCTACGCGTGCCATGCAGTCTGAGAAGGATAGTGAAGCTTATGCCGCCTCAAAAGGAGGCATGCTTTCGCTCACACATGCCCTGGCTGTAAGTCTAGGTCCGGAGGTGCGGGTAAATGCCATAAGCCCGGGCTGGATAGAGGTACGGCACTGGAAAAAACAAATTGACCGCCAGGAGGTGGAACACACTACTGAAGAAAAAGAGCAGCATCCGGCAGGCAGGGTAGGCGAGCCGGAAGATATTGGCAGGGCGGCTGTTTTTCTATGCTCCGGCGAAGCAAGCTTTATTACCGGTCAAAACCTGGTGATAGATGGAGGCATGAGCCACCGGATGATCTACCTGGCCTAAAGCTATGATTATGGCTGGTCTTTTGCTTTTTCGCGTATAACATCTTTCATATAATCCTGCAGGATAAATCCGCGCTCCAGGGCATGCCTGGCAGCCATTTCGGTATCCTGCACGTAAAGCATTTCCACGCCGGAGTTGCTTAGCCTTTTGCCGATTTTTACTACCTGTGCATCGCGTCTTTTACGGGTAACATCGCGAATGTAGATGGCTTTGATGCGGTCGGGAAAATCGGCAACAACCCGTTCATAGATCTCGGGATCTTTCTGGCCACTGTCGCCAATGAGTATAAAAGGAAGATCGCCAGTGAAAGACAATACCTTTTCGATCTGCTCTAGTTTGTGCGAAAGGTGGCTTGTTTTCATAAATTTGTCTTCATTAAAGCCTAGATCACGCAGTAAAAAAGGTCCGGCAGGAATTTCGTTCAGCTCCCAAAATTCTTCGAGCATATCGTACAGATTCCAGGGGCTGCTGCTCACAAAATACAGGGGGTTCTTATATTTATCAACCTTGCTGCCCATGTGCAGTGCCCTGTAAAAGGCAGCAACCCCTTTAAACGGCAGCCGGGTACTGGCGTTGCGGGTAAAAGTGTGGTGCATCATCCGGAAAAGACTTGTGGCCTCTGTTTTAAGAACGGTATCGTCTACATCGCTGATAACACCAAATTCAGCCTTATCGGTAGGAATTTTGATAAAACCATTTGCTGTAACAGGACCTTCATTTTTACCTATTTTTTCCAGCAGCACAAACTCAATGGTATGCCAGATTTCATCCTTATCAATGTCGGGGGGTACTTTCAGGTTAAATTCAAAATAGCCTTCCTGATCGGTATAGCTCTCATACTGTTTACCCTGAAAGGTAGCCTGGATGAGCGCCGCCGGCACTTCATTGCTCTCAAAACGCTTGAACATGGCTTTTATATTCTGCCAGACTGTATCCTGCTGTCTGGCTGGTAAAATATTTCTTTTTTCCAGCAGTCTGCCCTTAATAAAGGCATTCTCGCTGTCACCAAAGCCACGGTAAGCATGTATTTCAAGCTGGCCGATCCGGTTATATTTACGTATATATGCCCAGCGGGCCTTGTCGAATTTTTGCTCCAGCCGGTATAGGCTCTTCAACGCTGAATTGATCATTCTTCTAATACTGCGTAAGCTATGTTTGTTCGCACAACCCTTGTACGATATTTTACTTTTGGTTTTGCTAATGCCATTACGCTTTTTCCGTTTGTGCTGATTGGCGCCACCACACGGCTAAACCGCAGGCTGGTGGTACATGAGCGCATACACCTGCGGCAGCAGGTAGAAATGCTTGTGATACCCTTTTACCTCTGGTACTTATTAGAATACCTGTTTAGGCTGTTCAGGTACCGCAATAACTATATTGCCTACCGCAATATATCTTTTGAACGGGAAGCCTATACCCATGACAGAAACTTCTCTTACCTGCTGAAAAGACCTTTCTGGAACTGGCGGCGCTTTTTATAAAAAGCCTACAACCATTTCCTTAACCAAACAGCTTGTGCAGTCCCAGCATATGACGTACATCAGGTTTGGTCTGCTTGTCCTTCCTGGTTTCTGCTTCTATCTCTGATAAGCTCGCTGTGGGCATCCAGCCCTGTTCAGCTGCATGTCGTGCTGCCTCTGCAGAATCTTTTACCTGTAGCATGGGTACACCTAATTGCCCTACCTGTTCAATAATTCCTTTAACCTCCTGATCCCTTGGTTGGTTTTCTTCGGGATGTACATCCCTGATGTAGACAGCCATGATTCTGCCGGGATACTGTTTTATAATCTCCAGGTAAATTTCAGGGTCATGCTGACCGGAGTCGCCAATGAGCAGAAAGGGAAGATCTCTGAAAGTATCCAGCATGTGTGAGATCTTATTTATTTTGTGCTTACCATGGCCGGTACGGTAAATTTTCTCACGGTCAAGTCCTACATCGCGCAGCAAAAAAACACCTTTGGGCAGCTCGTTGATATCGCAAAAGTTTTTGAACATATCATACATATTCCAGGAGGAGCTGGATACATAGAAAATTGGGTTCTGGCTCTTTCCTTCAGGGCCTTTTTGAAGCGCCCGGTAAAATGCTGCAACTCCTTCAAATGGTTTCCTGGTTCTTTCGCTATTAAGCAGCAATATGCGGGACTTCTCAAAAAAATTGGTGGCCTTGGAGACAATTACAGTATCATCAAGATCAGAAATGAGCCCGAATGAGCTGTTATGGGGATGGAGGAGCACTTCTCCCTTTACCCGAACCTCTTTCTGTCCTTCTTTGTACTGCTTAAGCAGGGTAAATTCTACCTCCTGCCATCCCTCCAGCTTTTCTGGATTATGTAGTTCGGCTTCAAAGTAGCCTTCCTCATCGGAGGTTAACTGCCCCTGGAGGCTGCCCATCTTATATGCAAGGGGGGCATCTGGTATTTCGTCACTTTCATAGCGGTGGTAGAGGGTCGTGAGGTTATCCAGCAGGGAAGCATCTTCCGGAGGTAGCTCCAGCCCTTCATTTTCCAAAACCCTGCCACTGATGTGGATTAAATCTTTATTACCATACCCTCTGTACGGCTGAATGGTAATATCATCCAGTAAATTGAACTTCTGCTTAAACTTTAGACGTTTGTGATCTATAGCCTTTTCGATTTTACTGCTTAACTGCTGTAGTTCTTCCTGCCATTTCTCCATATAACAGAAAGCAATAAAACCAGCAGATGGTTTTACAATCTGCTATTACTGTACTATAGCAATAATATTTAAAATAAATTTGTGTTTTTATGCAACATAACTTGTATGCTGCCGTTAAAGAATTAACCGACACATTTATTGATAGTACCGTATGAAACAAACCGATCTGCGTGCTTCCAGCAATAACAGCTGGTTAGAAGCTACTCAACTCCTGATTGCGGCGGCTCAACAAAAAAGCAAAAACCTCAGGTGCCTTAGCATTAAAGAAGATGCCCCGGCAATAGAGGGAAAGTTCAGCCTCAAGACACAATTAATCAATTCTTAACCCTCAATAACCGACATAATCCGCCTGCATGCCAGGCGGATTTCTTTTTCTGTGATGGTGAGTGGTGGTGCTATACGCATGCTGTTATCGCAGTAAAGAAACCAGTCTGTTAGTACACCTGCCTCTAGGGCGCGGTCTATAATAGGCTTCAGCATATCAAAAGAGCTGAATTCTACAGCCATGAGTAAACCACTATTCCTGATTCCACGAATTAAAGGGTGCTGTAGCTCCTCTTTGAATAAGGCTGCCTTATGCTTGGCAGATTTGTAAAGTTCTTCCTGCTTTATAACATTATATGTTGCCAAAGAGGCAGCAGCGCTTACAGGATGCCCTCCAAAAGTGGTGATGTGGCCTAGGATAGGGCTCCTTCGCAGTACATCCATAATTTCAGCAGAGGCAATAAAGGCCCCGATAGGCATACCCCCACCCATGCCTTTAGCACACACAACAATATCAGGCACCAATCCATACTGTTCAAAAGCCCAGAAGGTACCTGTTCTGCCAAAGCCTGTCTGAATTTCATCTACAATCAACAGTGTTCCAGTCTGCCGGCACCTTTCCTGTAGGGCAGTCCAGTATTCGGCAGGGGCAATTCTCACGCCGGCTTCTCCCTGTACAATCTCAATGATTACGGCAGCAGTTTTAGTGGTGATGGCAGAAAGATCATCCACGATGCCATGGTGTATGTGCCTGATGCCGGGCAGGAGAGGCCGGTAAGCTCTTTTGAAACTTTCGCTACCACATACCGATAAAGCGCCTTGTGAGCTGCCATGGTAGGCATTGTGGCAGCTGATAAGTTCATTGCGGCCAGAATAACGTTTTGCCAGTTTTAAAGCACCCTCTACTGCTTCGCTGCCAGAGTTCACCAGGTAGCACACCTCTAGTGGATGGGGCAGGCTGCTGGCCAAAGCATGAGCCAGCTGTACCTGTGGGGCCTGTACCAGCTCCCCATATACCATAATATGCAGATATTTATCCAGTTGTTCCTGTATGGCATTCATCACTTTTGGGTGGCGGTGGCCAACATTGCTCACCCCAATGCCACTGATCAGATCTATATAGTCTTTTCCTTCGGGTGAATACAGGAAAACGCCTTCGGCTCTTTCAATTTCCAGCAGGAGCGGAAAATCGGAGGTATGGGCAAGGTGCTGCTGAAACAGTAATCTATTACTTATCATTATTATACAAAGTAGGTAAGGCTAACGCCTGAAACAGTTCTCAAATATCAAACTTTAAAACACTTTTCTTAATTTGTGCTTATTTAGTTTTATATTGTATTAGATTTTTTACACTAGTTTTAGCGGTCTTTTCAGCAGTAAATTAATTAACAAAAAGCCAAACTTCTTCTCGGGCTATGACCAAAATTTTTACGATAGCATCTATTGCCTTTACGTGTTTATCATCCCTGGCACTGGCCCAGAATGATAAGGCCGAACAATTTCAAAGGGAAAGTCTGCAGAGCATTAATACTGAATACCTCGAAGCACGCCCGCTGATATCGGGTGACGGGAAAACACTTTTTTTTGTCAGACGCGCCTATCCTGAAAATTTTAGCGGTGTTAAAGACAATCAGGATATCTATGTAGCCACTTACGATCCTGCTACCGACACCTGGTCTACTCCCCAAAACATTGGTAAACAGCTGAATAACAAGCGCAGCAATGCCATAGCTTCTGTAAATGAGGATGGAACCGAGGGTGTGTTTTTTAACTCCTACAAAAAAATCAGGAAGGCCCCACTGGCGCGCAGCAAAAAGACTGGTAAAGGCTGGAGCGATCCAACACCGGTTACCATTCAAAGCTTTGTGAACCTGAACGATTTTGCTGACTACCACCGGGACTATAGGCATAATGTATTATTTTCAGCCATTGAGGGTGAGCGATCTCTTGGGGAGCAGGATTTGTACATAAGTTTTCCAGACGGATTTGGTGGCTGGAAAGAACCCATCAACCTGGGACCTGTCATCAATACGAAACAGGGAGATTTTGCCCCTTTTCTGGGCGCTGACGGACGCACCCTGTTTTTCTGTTCCTATGGCCACAAAAGTACCGGTGGCAGCGATATTTTCATGAGCGTACGCCTGGATGATTCCTGGAGGCGCTGGTCGCCCCCGGTAAGCCTGGGACCAGCGATCAACACCTCACAGGAAGAAAGTTATTTCAGTATTACTGATGATTTCAAGTACCTCTACTATACCAGTTATACTACACGTGAAACAAACAGGGATATTTACCGAATCCGTTTGCCAGAAGATTTTACAGCCATCAACGGTCCCGTGCTGGCACAGCTGGATAGTGCCGCAATCAATGGTATCATGCTTAGTGGCAATTACAGGGTTAATCCTAATGGAGCTACTAAAAACTTTCAGGGTGTTTCTTTTGAAGGCTGGCCTGAAGAGGAGGAGGTGATAGCAGCCAATCAGCCGACAACGTCCGCAGATACGAGCGTTTCTGTTCCTGAAGCAAACCCTGTTGCTGAAAATCAAATCAGCGAAAGCGGCACTTCTGCCAGCAATACTTTAACAACTGCATCATCCTCATCTACAGCCACTGGAACAACGGCTGGCAGAAGTGCGGTGCCAGCGGGTGAGTCAGATCGTTTTGCAGGTTTTAGGCCTGCCGGTGAGGTAAAGCTTTCTCCGGAAGCAGATGAACTGATACGAAGCCTTAAGCAGCAACTGCCTGATCTTGAGTACTTAGTACGACAGCAGAATGGTGCAACAGATTTTAAAGTGGTGCAAAACCTGGAGTATGATTTTAATGCTGTTTATGTTGCGGCAGATTACCTGCCACGGCTTAGGAAACTGGGCAATATTTTAAGAGACAAAAAAGAACTTTCAATAAGTATGTATGGCCATACCGATGAGGTAGGCAGTCAGGAAGTTAACGAGCGGGTTGCCCTTCAGCGGGTAGAGAATCTTAAGTCTTATTTTAAGCAAAGGGGCATAGCCGAAGATCGCATAGAAGTGATAGGTGTTGGAAATGCAGAACCCCTGGCTACAAATGATGTAAATAGCCGCCGGAAAAACAGAAGGGTAGAAACGGTGATCAGACTGGAACAGCAGTAGAATATAAAGAATTACATTTTAAGAGCCCTGTATTTATTGGATACAGGGCTTTTTTATGCAAAAAAAAAGGCTGGCAATTTATGCCAGCCTTCTTAATGTTTATGCCATTTGACAGATGGCAGTGCTACTTTTGCTTACGAGCTACAGCTCTTAGTGCAGCATCCACTATGCTCTGTGTATTCAGACCGTATTTTTCCATAAGTTCTTCAGGGGTGCCGCTTTCTCCAAAGCTGTCGTCAACACCCACCATCTCCAGTGGAGAAGGGTTGTTGCGGCTAAGTGCTTGAGCAATGCCATCTCCAAGGCCTCCATTTAGCTGATGCTCCTCTGCAGAAACAGCACAACCCGTTTTCTTAACACTCTCCAGGATAGCTTCCACATCCAGTGGCTTGATGGTGTGTATGTTGATAACTTCTGCCTGTATTCCCTGCTCGCGCAGGGCAGCTTCTGCTTCAATAGCATGCCAAACCAGGTGTCCGGTAGCAAAAATGCTAACATCAGCACCTTCTATCAACCTAAGTGCTTTGCCAATTACAAAGGGCATATCTTCAGGAATAAAGATAGGTACCTTAGGACGGCCAAAACGCAGGTACACCGGTCCCTCATAATCAGCAATGGCAATGGTGGCAGCCTTTGTCTGGTTGTAATCGCAGGGGTTAATCACCGTCATGTGCGGCAGCATGCGCATCATGCCAACATCTTCAAGAATCTGGTGTGTGGCACCATCTTCGCCAAGAGTTAAACCGGCATGTGAGGCACAAATTTTAACATTTTTATCACTGTAAGCGATTGATTGGCGGATCTGATCATACACACGACCGGTAGAAAAGTTTGCAAAAGTACCGGTATAAGGTATTTTACCTACTGTAGCCATGCCTGCTGCCATTCCCATCATGTTAGCTTCGGCAATGCCCACCTGAAAAAAGCGCTCCGGGAATTCTTTCTGGAAAGCCTCCATTTTAAGGGAGCCGGTAAGGTCGGCGCAAAGGCCAACTACATTTGGATTTTTACGGGCCACTTCAAGTAGTCCGGCACCAAAGCCAGAGCGGGTGTCTTGTTTGTTGGTATAGGTAAATTTGAGGCTCATCTGCCAAAAAGTTTTAGGGTTACAGTCTTTCCTGAAGATATGGTAAAGTCTTTCAATTGCGTGAATTTACTGCCCTGGGCATTCTTTGCCCTGTACACCAGGCGGTAGCTGCCTGGCTGCAAAGCTAAGGAATTTATTGAGTTTTTATCGTCGAGCTGCAAGATTAGCTCCTGTATGCCGCTTTCCATAAGCAGGTAAAGGCTACTCCAGGCAGGCACATCTGAACGAACATTGAGGATGCCCGGAGCGGGTAGGGTGAGGGTGTGGGTTTGCCCGCCTGCAATATTTACATTTCTGTAATAAACCCTGGGCATGGTAAGTACTTCTATATCATAGGTGCCGGCCAGGTACTTCTGCTCTGTTGCCATGGGCTGTACATGAATAGTTTGTGTATGCGCAGCTAAGCGAACCATTGCCTGTACACCACCAGGATATTCCCTGTGGTTTTGCTGCACTAGCCGTAGTACACCTTCCGGCACTTTGATGCTGACGGTGTTATGGGTTCCGCCTACCAGTTCAAGACCATGCTGCACCACTGGTGGCAGGGTGTTCACGATAATAGAGTAGGTAGGAACAGGGTCTATAAAAACAGTATCGGGCCTGCCGCGGCTATCCCTGAAGTGAACAAAGTTATACATTGCTTCGCCGGTGGCACTGTTCACAAACGTCATGTTCAGATCGGTTTGCCTGGGGCGGTTATGCTCATCCAGCAGCTGTACTGCCAGGGAAGTTTTGCCCAGGCTTTGCAGCAGGGCTTTGTTAAGGGCTGCTCTGAATCGTGTGGTATTAGAGGCATCATAGTAGTCGCCCATGCAGTTAAACTGCTGCTCCATGCCCACCTCCTGGCTAAGGGCAATCACAAAGGGCTGCAAGAACACCCTTTTCTTCTGCAGGGCAAGCGATACAGCACAGGGATCGCCCCCGCAGCTTTCAAGCCCATCGGTAATCAGGATCAGGATGTTTCGGTATTGATCACTGGCTGGAAAATCTTTAGCAGCCTGCTCCAGGGAGTAGGCCAGGGGTGTATTCCCTTTTGGCTGTATGGACCTGAGGGTTTTGATGATGGCGTCGTGGTTGTTCCGGCTGAAGCCAACCTCCAGCTTCGAATCCAGGCAATCGTTCTTTTGCCTTTGCGCCTGGTGGCCATACACACGCAGTCCCAGCTCAACCTGTGGATTTGTGCGCAGGGAATCTACCATAAAGGCAAGCAGCTCTTTAGCGGCATCCATACGGGTACCAGTATCCCATGGTGCCAGCATGCTGCCTGAGGCATCCAGCACAAAGAGCAGGCGTGTTTGAGAAAGTGGTTGCTGAACAGTTTGGTCCGCTGGCTGTTGCGCCTGCAGTGAAAATGTTACTGCCAGGCACAGGCTAAAAAAAAGAAGAAGCCAGCAAAGTGGCTTCTTCAGAGAATAATATGTTGGATCAATAGTCCCCAAGGGTTTCTTCCAGTTGTGCCAGCCCCTTTTGCAACTGCTCGTCGTTCGGTGCAACGCCATGCCATTTGTGGCTGTTTTCCATAAAGTCAACACCGCTGCCCATAATGGTGTGCAGTAGTATAAGGGTAGGTTTGCCCTTGCCGCTTAAGGTTTTGGCGTGCTCCAGTTTGCGTACAACATCTTCCATATCGTTGCCGTTGCAGCTAATTACATTCCAGCCAAAGGCTTTCCATTTATCGCCCAGGTCGCCCAGGTCGAGCACATCTTTGATGGTACCGTCTATCTGCTGATTATTGCAGTCTATGGCAGCAATGATGTTATCTACCTTATTGGCAGCTGCGTACATCGATGCTTCCCAAATCTGACCTTCCTGCTGCTCACCGTCGCCCATCAGTACATACACAAGGTGCTTTTCGCCATTAAGCTTTTTAGCCTGTGCAGCACCAAGTGCTACGGAAAGTCCCTGACCCAGGGAGCCTGATGCAATGCGTATGCCCGGCAGGCCTTCTTCTGTGGCAGGGTGCCCCTGTACGCGGCTGTTAATTTTGCGGAATGTTCCCAGCTCATTCACATCAAAATAGCCCCGGCGTGCCAGCACAGAATACCATACCGGAGAGATATGTCCGTTGCTCAAAAAGAACATATCTTCTCCTTCGCCGGTCATATTGAAGCCATCCTTAAGCCGCAGCTCGTGGAAATAAAGCGCAACCAGGTAATCGGTACAGCCTAATGAACCACCGGGGTGGCCAGACTGAGCACCATGCACCATCCGCAGGATATCACGGCGCACCTGGTGGGCGATATTGCGTAATTTTTCGAAATCGGGTTGATTGGTCATGACTAAGGGGAGAGCGTTTATTTGATAATTTGCGTAGTATGTTCTTTGGTGTTCACCTTTTCGATGATGTCTTCGATGGTGCCTACTTCATTGATGATGAAGGTGGTGCGGGCAGTGCCCATATATTTGCGGCCGTACATCGATTTTTCCACCCACACACCATACTGTTCGTTGATGCTCTTATCTTCATCTGCTATAAGTGTGAAGGGCAGTTCGTATTTATTTTCAAACTTCTTGTGCGAAGCAACGCTGTCTGAGCTGATGCCGATCACTTCATAGCCTTTGCCTTGCAGCAGCTGGTGGTTATCGCGCAAATCACATGCCTGTGCGGTGCAGCCGGGGGTGTCGTCTTTAGGGTAAAAATAAAGCACCACTTTTTTGCCACGATAATCGCTTAAATTTACTGTGTTACCATTCTGATCCTGGCCTGTAAATTCCGGTGCTTTTTGTCCTTTTTCAAGCTTCATATAAAAATTATAGTTTAGTGGTGTATACCTGCTCATTGCCGGCATTATCTTTCACTCTTACTTCTATCGGGCCTTTAAAGGGCTTGCTCTCATCAAATTTTTCTGACCAGATCAGTGCCCTTTTGTAATCGTAGTTCATCAGCACCCACTCACCATCTACATAAACGTCAAAACTTTTTATACCCGAAAGCCCGTCGGATATACTAAAAGCCAGGCTGCTGGTATTGGCGCGCACCGGCCGTATTACAGGGGGAGTCGTATCAGTCAGCAGGGTATAATCTCCAAAAGAGCGGGTACGGAAGGTAATATTATTCCCCTGCCATTCGCCGCCTGCCCAACCCCAGTTATTTCTACCCCTGATCTCATACACATGTGTTTTATCCTTTTGCGGATACTCCTGCTGTGTTTTAAGGGTTGCCGTAATATGGCTGTAGAGGGGGTATACATCTTCGCTGATGGTAAATACCTCTCCGTTGGCTGTTTTACGATAGTCTGTATGCAAATATAAGGTATCGAACAGAGAATTTTTTGGAAAAGAAAGGTCCATCTCTGGCAGGTAAAGGTTAAACCCGGTGTTAGAGGGCACCATTGCCTTGTAGTTGAATTCCTTTTTGGTGTTGTTCACGGTGAAAGAATCGGGGAGTCCTTCACGCATATCCCACAGATACATGGCTGTGGCCGCCGTAGCATAGGTAGGACTGATTTCATATTGCCTCCTGTTGCTGTATATCATAGCAGGGCCTGCATCTGGTTTGGGCGCAGGCGCAGAGAACAGCAGTAAATTATCGTACAACTCCGGGGAGTTGCCTACTTTATTATCGAGTTGTGGCAGGCTTGTTTTTGGCTCTTCTCCCTTTAGCTGAAACTGCATTTCGCGCAGGTTGCCGTAGCTGTCGGTTAATTTCAGCAGCACATTGTAAATGGAGTCGGGCTTGTCAACAATAATGTTACCACCTGTTTTATCGGTTTTGTAGAGGGGTAACTCGTTACCATCGGCCACATACAAACGCATAAATTTACTGCCTGTCTTTTTTCTGACCCCGTAATGGGTATGCACCTCAATATGGCGGGTAAGGTCAAAAGCAAAGCGGTTTACATTATGGGCATATACCTGCTTACCATTCACAAGCATTTCCACAGCCGGAAAGCCATTGGTGTTATCGGCACCATTGAATTTATCAAAAGCCAGCAGCTCTACACCAATAGTACCCCATGCAGGAATTGGCGCACCAGAGAGTTTGTAGTTGCTGTTTTGTAAAACCGGACGGTACTCAAAGCGGCCAAATTCATGGCCTATGCGCGAATCTTTGTATTGGGTAGCCAGGGCTATTTTATACACAAAGGGAGGTATGTTATCGGCTATTTCATCAAAGCCATAATCCAGGGGGTTGATCACATCCTGTTTGGGGTCTCGAATTTCGAAGTGCAGGTGCGGACCACCTGAGCCGCCAGTGTTGCCGCCATAACCTACTATATCGGCTTGTTTGTAGCGAAACTGGTTCTGCTCGGGAAACAGCTCAATTTCAAAAGTTTTGTTGTTGTACTGCTGTTCCCGTACCCATTTTGCAATACCTTTTTCAAAACCTTCCAGGTGGGCATATACAGTTGTGGTGCCATTTGGGTGAGCAATGTATATTACATTACCATAGCCACTGGTGCTTACTTTAATGCGGCTAACGTAGCCCTCTGCCGCTGCATAAATGGGCCAGCCGGTTACACTGCCCGTTTTTATATCGAGGCCGCCATGGAAGTGGCCCGGGCGTAACTCGCCCATGGTGCCGGAAAGATAATTCTTTTTGCCAGGCTGAACGGGAAATATATAGTACCCTTTTTCTGTTTGATCTTTTAATCGAGGATTTTGTGCCAGAAGTGTTCCGGAAAGGCACAGATAACCTGCCAGTAGCAGTGCTACGCTATTTAACTTCAAAGTCTAAGAGGTTTTTGTTTTCAATATAAGCCGTAAGGCGGTCTCCTGGTTTAACGGGTGCTACGCCCTTTGGAGTTCCTGTATAAATTAAGTCGCCCTTTTTTAACGTAAAAAACCTGCTTAAGTATGCTATGGTATAGTCAAAAGTAAAGATCATAAGACTTGTATTGCCCTGCTGGCGGGTTTCGCCGTTTACCTGCAGGCTAAAATCCAGGTTTTGCAGATCAAAATCTTCTTTAGGCAGAAATTCAGATACAGGAGCCGAACCATTAAAGCCTTTGGCAATTGCCCAGGGCAGCCCTTTTTCTTTTGCTTTCTGCTGCAGGTCGCGGGCTGTAAAATCGATACCTATGCCAATGGCATCGTAATATTTAGGGGCAAATTTTTCATCAATATGCTTTCCTTCCTTACTAATGCGTAAAACTATCTCAAGCTCGTGGTGTATGTCGTTCGAAAAATCAGGATAGTAGAAAGGCTGGTTGTTGCGCAGCAGGGAAGTATCTGGCTTCAGGAATATTACAGGCTCATCGGGACGTTCATTTCCCAATTCTTTGATATGCTCAACATAATTACGGCCTATACCAAAAATCTTCATTGGCAGGTTTTTTGATTGATACGTAGTAGAAGGTACAAATATCATAAAAAAGGCTGTACCCTTCGTGCTTGAGAGGGCTAAACATTTTTAAAATGCAATTGCTTTATTTGTAGAACATATATATAAGAGAATATGAAAAGAACGATTCTAACCCTGATTACAGCAGTGATGATGGCAGTGGTGAGCAGCTGTTCAACAGTGCCCTTAACAGGCCGGAGGCAGCTTTCGCTGGTGCCTGACAGCCAGATTCTGCCTATGTCATTTCAGCAATATCAACAGGTGTTGAATGAAAGTAAACTATCTAATAACCAGCAGTACGTTTCTTCTGTACGCAACGTAGGCAAGCGTATTTCTACTGCCGTAGAGCAGTACATGCGTGAATTAGGACAGCAGGATAATGTGGATGGTTTTCAGTGGGAATTTAATGTGCTTGCCGATGACCAGGTGAATGCCTGGGCAATGCCGGGTGGTAAAGTAGCCTTCTATGAGGGTATCATGCCCATTACCCAAAACGAAACAGGTATAGCCGTAGTAATGGGTCACGAAGTAGCACACGCCATAGCCAAACATGGTAGTGAACGTATGTCGCAACAGCTGGCAACCCAACTGAGCGGACAGGCATTATCAGTAGCCCTGCAGTCTAAACCACAGCTAACCCAGCAGTTAGCGATGGCAGCCTTTGGCGCAGGCGCGCAGGTAGGCGTGTTGCTGCCTTATGCCCGCGATATGGAATCCGAAGCCGATCGCCTGGGTCTGTTGTTTATGGCACGTGCGGGTTACGATCCGCGTGAGGCGCCTGCTTTCTGGGAGCGCATGCAGGCTAAGAGTGGTGGCAGCGGAGGCACACCCCAGTTTCTTAGCACTCACCCGCATCCCGATACCCGTATCAGGCAGTTAAACCAGTGGATGCCGGAGGCAGTTAAGATTTATCAGCAAACCACAGGTAAGAAATAATTTTTAAGAACCTTTTAATCAAATCCGCTTCTGTTCAGGGAGCGGATTTTTTAGTTTGGCAGCATAATTTATGGGCATAAATAGCTTACTTTATTTCTGGCTTTTCTTAAAATCCTGCTATACATGCCTTGCTGCTATACGTGTTTGCAATCTCTATTCCTAACTGTAAACTGATTTGCTGATTATGCTTTGCCTGCTCTGCTTTTTACTATTTGGTTTGTACAAAATGCTGATCAGTAAATAAACCGACAGCACACTTGAAAAACTCAGAAAAAAAGCTGGTTAAGAACCAGCTTCCTTTACCAACTTATTGCTGTAGTTGAGTCTTTTCAAGAGTTTGCGTACATCCTGCCACGAGCCTATGCGGTACATGGCCGACGAAGGTCCGTTGCCAACACGCAGGGTAAATGCATGTTCGGGCATGGTTCTAAAGGTATCTTCATCCGTCCAGTCGTTGCCAAAGCAAAGAATAAAGTCGGCAGGTGGCAGTCTTTCCAGCAGGTGCTGGGCTGCTTTGCCTTTGTTTACTTCCAGGTTCTTGATCTCTACAATATTTTCGCCATCGAGCACCTGCAGGTTTAAGGTGGAGGCAAGGTATTTCAGGTGGCTGGTTAATTCACGCATGCGCAATTCTCCCAAACCTGACTGAACTCGCCGGTAGTGCCATACGAGCGAATAATCTTTTTCTTCCAGGAAAGCTCCTGGGGTGCGGCCTACATAATCTTCCAGTATAGGGCGGATTTCTTTTTTCCAGCTGTTGTCAACACGCTCAATTTTTTCAAACTCGCTGTCGTGCTTGCGAATGTAAATACCGTGTTCAGCCACCAGGTAAATTGGCAGCTTGCCCAGCCATTTGTAAAGGGTGCTGGCATTGCGGCTGCTGATCACGATCATGTTATTATGCTCATTCTCTACCAGCTCCTGCAGTAGCTGTTCCAGGTCATCATCTGGCTTTGCCATGAGGGGGTTATCTTCAAACGGCATGAGGGTGCCGTCATAATCAGCAATGATAAGGCGGCTCTTTGCTTTCTGGTATTTCTCCAGAATCTCTTCCATACCATGCTCATCCAACTGTTGTGTAGACATGTTCTCCTGCTTTTCCTTGATGTAGTTAAGCCGGTCCATGAACACACGCACCCAGTTGTGAATGTCGTATTTGCGAATAGAAGCCTGCATGTTACTCATGCGGCGCTCCTGTTCTGATTTGGGCATTACCAGTGCCGCATGGATAGAATCTACCATGCCGTTGATATCATTGGGGTTAATCTGCAGGCTATCGAGCAGCTCCCGGCTGGCACCGGCCATTTCACTTAGCACCAGCACACCATGCTGATCCAGCTTGCTGGCTACATACTCCTTTGCTACCAGATTCATACCATCGCGCATTGGCGTTACCAGGGCAACATCGGCTATGCGATAGAATGCAGATATGGAGTTGAGCGGAAACGAGCGGTAAAAATAGTGAATGGGTGTCCAGTTAAGGCGGCCGTACTGACCGTTGATACGGCCAACGCGTTCATCAATGTCTTCCTTAAGGTCTTTATAACGGCCCACGCGGTCGCGGCTTGGAACCACTACCATTACAAGCGAAACTTTGCCGCGCCATTCCGGGTAGCGTTCCAGGAAAGTTTCGAAGGCATGCAGGCGGTTAGGGATTCCCTTTGAATAATCCAGCCTGTCGATGCTAAGGGCTACTTTAACTTCACCCAGGGCAGTTCTAAAGCGAACTTCTTTTTTTATGGTATCCGGAGCGGCGGCACAGGAAGCATAATTTTGGTAATCAATGCCCATCGGGAAAGCATCTACCAATACTCTTCTGTTGTTTACATCAACCTGGCCGTTGGTATGGGTGAGCATTACAATACGGTTAACGCTGCTCAGGAAGTGGCGCATGTCATCATAGGTATGGAAGCCAATCAGGTCGGCTCCGAGCAGGCCTTTCAGGAGCTGGCGACGCCAGGGCAGCAACCTGAAAACCTCGTAAGAAGGGAAGGGGATGTGCAGGAAAAAGCCAATACTGCTCTCGGGTAATCGTTCACGGATCAGCTGTGGTAACAAGAGTAGCTGGTAATCGTGTATCCAGAGTGTATCGCCGGGCTCGGCCAGTCGCACCACTTCTTCGCAAAACTTAAGGTTTACTTTAAAGTATGCCTCCCAAAGTTCGTTTTCGTGTACTGCGTAATTATTGAAGTAGTGAAAGGTTGGCCACAGTGTTTCGTTGCTAAAGCCTTCGTAGTAATCCCTTATTTCCTGTTCTGTCAGGAAAACAGGACTCATATTGTTATTCTGAAGATGGGTAGTGATCTCTTCTTCGGTTTCCTTAGAGTCGACGTACAGGCCCGGCCAGCCAATCCACAGGTTGTTCCCTTCCTTATAAATAGATCCCAAACCTGTTGCCAGTCCGCCTTCACTGGTCTGATACACCAGACCCTGGTCGGTTTTCTGGATTTTAACAGGCAATCGGTTTGATACTATGATTGTCTTTGACATGCTAAAAATATTGTCTTCTGTTATACGCTGTTCCGATAAAAAAAGGAACAAATTGTTTGTAAGTAATATATACAGAAACAATGAAACGTTGTAAACGTTTGCGCAGCTTTTATCGTTTTAGTGCACGAAGTTTGATTTCTGTTAGCTTTCGCTTGGTATCCTGTGGAAATTCACCACGCATCATCCAGTCATAGAAGCCAGGTTCTTCTTTTAATACATCCTGAACCGGCCTGAAGCGGTGCTTACCGAAATTAAGTACTTCTACTCCATCATGGTTATACACAAAGCGGCCAGCCAGGTCAACCATTTTGCCATTAAATAACTTGTGGAGGCTATCCAGACTGTTGCTGTTCACCACCCCAAGCTTCTGTCCTGTACTGTCTTCGGCCTCCTGTCCATCGTAGCGTTCCAACTGAGCCAACAGTACCTCATAGGTGGCAATGGTATCGGCCTGTGCGCTGTGGGCATTTTCAAGGTCCTTATCACAGTAGTACTTGTATGCTGCTGTTAGAGTACGCTTTTCCATCAGGTGAAAAATAATCTGCGCATCGATGAGCTTCTTTTTGCTTACATCAAATTCCACACCTGCCCGCAGAAACTCCTCCACCAGCATGGGTATGTCGAACTTGATATGGTTAAAGCCAGCAAGATCGCAGTCATTCAATACTCTTTTTATGGCATGGGCCAGGTCAGCAAAAGTAGGGGAGTCTTTGATATCCTCATCGTAAATGCCGTGCAGCATGCTAACTTCCGCAGGAATGGGAATACCCGGATTGATCCGGTAATTGTGCTCCTCTTTTCTGCCGTCGGGGTAGATCTTCAAAATAAAAAGCTCCACAATACGGTCGCGGCAAACATTGGCGCCGGTGGCTTCTACATCAAAAATGGCTAAAGGGTTGCGCAGGTGTAAATTCATAAAATTATATGGCAATGGCAGCCATACCGGTGGTTTAACCCACCAGTATGTTTGCCAGTTGCTGCAGGTCTATGCCGCCAAAATTGGCGGAGGTCATAAAAAGAAAAACTGTATTGGAAGTGTTTTGCTGGCGTACCCATGCTTCCAGTAGTCTGGATTCGGTAAATACCCGCAGGTTTGGTTGTGCGAAGGCTGCTGAAACATCCTGTTCGCCAAAACTCTCCAGTCGTTTACCTGCTACCACTTCGGGGCTGTAGTAAACGGCTGTAAGATCTGCATTGCCCAGCGTATGCTGATACTTAGGCAAAAAGTTTTTACTTAAGCTGCTGAAGGTATGCAATTCCAGGCAAGCAACAATATTGTGCTTTGGAAAGCGCTCCTGTACGGCTCGTACAGTAGCTTCTACCTTAGACGGAGCATGGGCAAAATCGCGGTAAATGAAGGTATTATCTTTTTGTGCCAGCAGCTGCAGGCGCTTTGCAGCTCCTTTAAAGGTGCTGATGGCACGGTAAAACTCTTCGTCGGTTATGCCAATGCGTTTACACACCTGCATGGCACCACTGATGTTCTGCATGTTATGCGAACCAAATACCTGCACAGGCACCCTGCCTACAGAAGTTTTCAGGAAAACCTGGCCATCTTTTATCTCGTGGGGGTGCGTGATGTAGGGGAGCTGGTTTACATCTTCGCGCTGTTTGATGCCGATAATGGAGGCAATAGGATCTTCATCGCAGTATACCAGCGAACCACCTTTAGGAGTGCCGTCTGCCAACAGCTCAAACTGCTTAACATAAAACTCTTCGGTGGGGAAAACATTGGCATGATCCCAGGCAATGCCGCTGATAAGGGCAATGTGGTGGTGGTAATGCAGAAATTTAGGTGTTTTATCCAGCGGGCTGGTGAGGTATTCATCTCCCTCCATCACAATCACCGGTGCATCAGAAAGCTTCACCATGCCATCGAAGCCTTCTATTTCGGCACCTACCATATAATCGAAATGGCGCTCGTTTTCACGCAGCACATGCAGGATCATGGAGGTAATGGTAGTTTTACCATGGCTGCCGGCAATTACCACCCTTTGCTTATCGCGGCTGAAGTTGTAGAAAAATTCAGGGAAAGAATAAATAGGAAGACCAAGCTCCTGGGCGCGAAGCAGCTCCGGGTTATCGGTACGGGCATGCATACCCAGTACAATGGCATCCAGCTGTGGTGTTACTTTCTCCGGAAACCAGCCGGTTTGTTCCGGCAACAGGCCAAACCGCTGAAGATTACTTTTGGAAGGTTCGTAAAATCCGTCGTCGGAGCCGGTAACCAGGTGGCCGCTGCGGTGCAGGGCTATTGCCAGGTGGTGCATAACACTGCCGCCAATAGCAATAAAGTGATATTTTTTATGTGAATTTTCGTTCATATTCCTTTATGGGGTAGTCAAATTTATAATATTTTAAACAGCCTGCCAACTAATGATTGTTCATAATATGTGGACAAGTTTGCATGGCATTAGACTACCTTTGTTTTATGGAGAATGGAAACGGCACTGCGAAGAACGTACCGGTACGGGCTAAGTTGTTGGCTCCCAGTGAGCCTGGGGCGCTTATGGGTAAAATGCCTCCTCAGGCTGTAGATCTGGAGGAGGCTGTGTTGGGCGCCCTTATGCTGGAGAGAGAGGCAATTACCACCGTAATTGATATTCTTAAATCTGCAAACTTTTACCGGGAGCAGCACAAGCTTATTTTTGAGGCCATCATTGATCTTTTCAATGCTTCGGAGCCGGTAGACTTGCTCACCGTTAGCAACCAGCTGCGCAAAAACGGTACGCTCGATAAGGCAGGAGGGGCCTTTTATGTTACCAACCTTACCACTCGTGTAAACTCTGCCGCCAACATAGAGTACCATGCCCGGATTGTGGCCGAAATGGCCATCAAGCGTAAGCTTATTACCATTGCCGGTGAAATTCAGCGCGAAGCCTACGAAGATACCGCCGATGTTTTCGACCTGCTGGATAAAACAGAATCGGCCCTTTTTGAGGTGTCGGAGGCAAACATCCGTAAGAATTATGCCGACATGAAATCCATTATGCGTGATGCCATGCGGGAGCTGGAAGCACGCCGGGATCATAAAGACGGACTAACGGGTGTGCCCAGCGGTTTCAGTGCCCTAGATAGGGTAACCAGTGGCTGGCAGCCCAGTGACCTTATTATTATCGCAGCCCGCCCGGCCATGGGTAAAACGGCTTTTGTAGTTTCGGCTCTAAGAAATGCGGCTGTAGATTTTAACAAACCCGTTGCTATCTTCTCGCTGGAGATGTCGGCGGTACAGCTGGTAAACAGGATGATCTCTGCAGAGGCGGAGCTCGAAAGCGAAAAGATCAAGAAGGGTAACCTGGCTGATTACGAATGGGAGCAGCTGGTGCATAAAACCACCCGCCTCAACAAAGCGCCAATCTTTATAGATGATACACCAGCCCTTTCCATCCTGGAGCTACGGGCCAAGTGCCGACGCTTAAAAGCACAGCACGACATTCAGATGATCATCATCGACTACCTGCAGCTGATGAGCGGCGATAGCAGCAAAGGTGGCGGAGGCAAGGGCAACCGCGAACAGGAAATTGCTTCGATCTCGCGTGGTCTTAAGCAGCTGGCCAAAGAACTGAGCTGCCCGGTAATTGCCCTGTCGCAGCTTAGCCGTGCCGTAGAAACCCGTGGTGGCGATAAACGCCCGCAGCTGTCGGACCTTAGGGAGTCTGGCTCTATCGAGCAGGACGCCGACATGGTAATGTTCCTCTACCGCCCGGAGTACTATGGTATTCTGCAGGGCGAAAATGGCGAACCCCTTGCAGGTGTTGGTGAGGTTATCATTGCCAAGCACAGGAATGGTTCACTGGATACGGTTCAGCTCAAGTTTATTGGTAAATACACCCGCTTTACCGACCTTGACGGCACGAGCATCAGCAACAACAACTATGCACCATCAGGTAATTTTTCGCCCGTAAAAACCATGAGTGGTGGCAATGTTAATGCCATAACCCTGGGCAGCAAAGCCAATGGTGATGATGATCTGTCGCCTAAGCCTAGTAAACCTGGTTTCGGCTACACTGATTTCCCTGATGATGAAGGGGCACCCTTCTAATAATCGTGGAGCCAATTAAATGGAGCGTCGTCATTTATAAAATGGCGGCGCCGTTCTAAGCATTAGGGGGTGTTTGTTCAAATTAGCTACAGTACCTTTTTAGCCCATATGAATGATCGCTGTTGAAGAAGCCGATCGGATTATTTTTTCACTGTTAAAGGATTTCGGAACAGAGCAGATCCCTTTTGACAAAGCGCAGGGAAGGGTATTGGCCAAAGATTTGCTGGCCGACAGGGATTTACCTCCTTACAACCGCGTAAGCATGGATGGTATTGCTATTAGCTACGGCGCTTATGAAAAAGGAATTCGCACCTACCGCATTAAAGCCACACAGGCCGCCGGCGATGTTCCTATTGCAATAGATCATGAGGAGGAGTGTATAGAAATCATGACGGGTGCTGCCCTTCCTGCCACTACTGATACTGTAATTCGCTACGAAGACCTGCTCATCAGTAATGCTGAGGCCAGCATACAGGTTGATAAAATAGTAAAGGGACAGAACATTCATAAGCAGGGCAGTGATAAGAAGAGCGGAGCATTAGTAGCAGCTGCCGGCCATCACATCCATCCTGCACTCATCAGCCTTGCTGCCTCTGTTGGCGCTACTCATTTAAAAGTAAAAAGGCAGCCGCGAATTGTTGTAATCTCAACAGGTGATGAGCTGGTAGGGGTGCATGAAACTCCTACCCCTTACCAGATCAGGCAATCTAATAACCACACCATCAGGGCTGCACTCCAAGAGCACGCTTTTGAATCAGATCTGCTACACATACCTGATAATCCTCAATTGATTCAGCAGCAGCTACAGCATTGCCTGCAAACTTACCAGGTGATCGTTTTAAGTGGGGGAATCTCCATGGGCAAGTTTGATTACATCCCCCAGGCCCTGGAAGACCTACAGGTTGAACAACATTTTCATAAAGTAAAGCAGCGGCCCGGAAAACCTTTCTGGTTTGGTACACACCCTTCGGGTACAGTAGTATTTGCACTGCCGGGAAACCCGGTCTCTACATTTATGTGTTTGCATCGTTATGTAATACCCTGGCTTCAGGCTGCGTTGGGTGTTAAGCCAAAGCCAGTATATGCTGTTTTAGAGAATGAGGTTATCTTCAATCCTGCTTTACACTTCTTTATGCAGGTGCAGTTGGCAATAAACCAGGAGGCTAAATTATCAGCATCACCAATACAAGGCAATGGCTCCGGAGATTTTTCCAGCCTGTTGCAGGCAAATGCCTTTATGGAGTTGCCGGCAGAGAAATCTGTTTTCAGGGCAGGTGAAGTTTACCGTGTATGGCCTTTTGCTCCTGTGCTTGTTTAACATAAATGCTTTAGCTTAGCAGAAGCAGTATTTTTTATCACTCTTGAAAATTTTAATCATGAATGATTTTACACATCTGGATGATAATGGACGTGCCACCATGGTGAATGTAGGGGATAAGCAGGCTACACAGCGCACTGCTACTGCGAGAAGCATCGTGCTGCTACCACCAGAAGTAATGGATAAGTTAACAGCAGGAGAAATACAGACAAAAAAAGGAGCCGTATTTCAGACCGCCATTATTGCGGGTATTATGGGTGCCAAAAAAACCGGAGAGATTATTCCGCTGTGCCATCCGCTGGGCATGGACAATTGCCAGATTCAAATACAGGTAAACGAGCAGCAGGAGGTTGTGATTGATTGCACTGCCAGCATTACTGCTAAAACAGGTATTGAAATGGAAGCGCTGGTAGGGGCTTCTGTTGCTGCTTTAACCATTTATGATATGTGTAAAGCCATGAGTCATGATATCGTAATCAGAGAAACAAGGCTGATGGAGAAAACAGGAGGCAAGCGTGACTTCAAAAGAACATAAAAAGCACAGCGCAATCGCCAGACCTGCTTATGGTAACTTTGCCAGAAACGAATGGTCTATTGTTGGGGCACCCTGTGATGAAATTAAAGCACTGGCAGACTTGGTGATTCGTTCGCTTTCTGTCAATTACAAATGCGCTTACGTGGATGCCAGGCATTCAGATCAAAGTGTGCAATTGCCCGGCAGGTTAGCGTCAGGTGCTGTAGCGGAGTATACAGATTCTGTTGCTTATCACCAGTTCGATTACCATCAGGACCTTAACCAGTACCAGTTCAGACAGCTGTTTTCTGAAATGGACCTGGTGCTGGTAAATGGAAACCATCAGCAGGCAAAGGCACAGGTGGTAGTCATCGACTCCCGTAAAAAAGCTTCCCTGCAAAAAAGGCTGGAACAGTTAAATAACGTACAGCTGATATTACTGGCAGAGGGAGAACAGGAGGTTTTTAGCTTTGTACAGGAGGCCTTGCCGCAATGGAGGGGTTTGCCTATTTTCAATATTGGCAATACCGAAAAAATAATCCAATTCTTTAGGGATAAGCTGCAGCAGTCAACGCCAAAGCTGAATGGCCTTGTGCTGGCTGGTGGCAGGAGCCAGCGCATGGGGCATGATAAAGGTGCAATAGGCTGGCATGGTCAGGAGCAGCGCTACCATATGGCAGACCTGCTGAAGGGCCTTTGTGATAGCGTATTTATATCGTGCCGCCCTGAACAGCAGGAGGAAATTAGTAGCAGCTATTCCACCTTGTCCGATACTTTTACCGGGCTTGGGCCTTATGGAGCTATACTTTCTGCATTTCAGGCACAGCCCGATAATGCCTGGCTGGTAGTGGCTTGTGACTTACCACTGCTGGATGCACCAACACTGCAGTACCTGGCAGACAGCAGGAATACTGCTGCTTTGGCTACTACCTTTAAGAGCCCGCATGATGCTTTTCCGGAACCCCTGATAACCATATGGGAGCCTAAAAGCTATCAGGCACTTTTATCTTTTATGGCCCAGGGCTACACCTGCCCCAGGAAGGTGCTCATCAACAACCACATTCAGCTGCTGGAACCGCCTAAAGAAGCGGCCCTTATGAATGTAAACACACCGGAAGAAGCCGAAAAGGTGAGGCGCATGCTTCTTAAATAATCAGATCAACACAGCAGTAACTCTCCAGGACAGAAAACAGGATTTGTAATAGAGAAAGTTATCCTCAGGTGCGCTGGTTCATGCCACCAACAGGTTTTAGTACTGTTTAGAGTTTTCAGGATATATAATCTCCAGTAGTAAAAGAAAGGGAGAAGAATATATATTCCCCTCCCTGGTTTTACCAATAAGATTATGCAGGAACCTGCATCTTTTCTTCCCGCATCCAGTGGCGGTGCATGCCAATAGCTTTGATAAACGCCTGGTTAAACTGATTAAGATCTGTAGTGTCCCGGATGGTAAGCACACCATCTTCTTCTGCTAGTTCTCCATTCGATCCCATTTCAGCCAGTTTCACGCCTTTCATGCTGGATTCCATCAGCAGGTCTACACCTTCGCTGGTAGCCGCAATTGTTTTGCAGTGCTTAAAGGCCTCATTGAGGAAGTGTAGTGCATCGCCCTGCTTTTTCATGGCCTCTACACTTTTCTTGCCTCCAGGTACAAAAATGGCATCATACATAATGGAACCGGTGGTAATATGGCTCTTGTCCACCTCAACCTCCTGACCATCTTCGCTCCTGATCATGCCCTTGAACATCGAAACTACTTTTGGATGAGCACCTTTTTCCATCAGCGCCTGTTTCACTGCCATATATTCCTGGAAGTTAAAGCCATTATCTATCAGAATGGCAATTTTACGGCTCTTGATGGATTCTTTGTTCTGAATAGGGCTGCGCTCCATGCTCAGGTATGGCGAATCTTGTACCCGTGCACCTGGAGTTACCGCATTGGATACCTTGTTCTTCATGTTTTCTGCGGTATCTTTCACCTTGCTGGCTACAGGGCCGGAAGGTGGATCTATTCCAATGCCCATTGCTACCTGTGTTGCCAACTCGTGGCTGATGTTGTTAAGAATGTCATTCACCATGCGCTGGCGCACTTCTTTGGAGTCTACCTTGCCAAGCTCGAAGTGAAGAGCCTTGATGATGTGCTTCTGCTCAGGCTTTGACATGCTGTTCCAGAATAAAGTTGCCTGTGTAAAGTGATTCTGAAAGCTTTCGCTGCGCTTACGAATTTTACGACCATCTACTTTCTCCTGGTAGTGTACAAAACCTCCTTCTTCTTCGGTGGCTGTTTTAGGATATCCACCGCCAAGTGAGTTGGGCGTATAGTTTACCTTGCCTGTGCCTATGCGCATTTTCATAAAGCCGGCACCCCGGAAATTATGCACAGGGCAAACCGGCCTGTTTATTGGTATTTCGGTAAAATTCTTGCTGTGGAAGCGGTTAATCTGGGTATCGATGTAGGAGAACAACCTGGCCTGCAGCAGTGGGTCATTGGTGAAGTCAATTCCGTTAACTACATTACCTGGGTGAAAAGCTACCTGTTCGGTCTCAGAGAAGAAGTTATCAGGGTTGCGGTTCAGTACCATTTTACCTACTTTTTGCAGGGGTACCAGTTCTTCCGGTATAATTTTGGTTGCATCCAGCAAATCGAAGTCAAACTTATGTTCGTCTTCCTCTTCTACAATCTGCACGCATAGTTCATACTCCGGATAATCACCCATTTCAATGGCTTCCCAAAGGTCGCGGCGCAGCCAGTCGGGATCTTTGCCTGCCAGTTTCTGGGCTTCGTCCCATACAAGGGAGTGCATACCCAGGAGCGGGCGCCAGTGGTATTTTACAAAGCGGCCTTTACCTTCGGCATTGATCCAGCGGAACGTATGTACCCCAAAACCCTGCATCATGCGGAAGCTGCGGGGAATAGCCCTGTCTGAAAGTACCCACATGATCATGTGGGAGATTTCGGGCATCAGGGAGGCGAAATCCCAGAAAGTATCATGGGCTGCAGATGCCTGTGGCATTTCATTATCGGGCATAGGCTTAAGAGAATGCACCAGATCATTGAATTTTATGCCATCCTGTATAAAGAAGGGGGCCATATTATTGCCAACCAAGTCATAGTTACCATCTTCGGTGTAGAATTTTGTGGCAAAACCACGTACATCACGAACGGTATCGGCAGAGCCTCTGGACCCAATTACAGTAGAGAAACGAACAAAAACAGGTGTCTTTATATTCGGATCAGATAAAAACTTGGCCTTTGTAAATTCAGACCATGATTTGTAAGGCTGAAAATAACCATGTGCGGCAGAGCCACGGGCATGTACCACCCGTTCCGGAATAGATTCATGATCAAGGCTTGTCATGCGCTCCCTGAAGAGAAAATCCTCCATGATGGTGGGGCCCCTGTCTCCGGCGGTCAGGGAGTTGTCAATATCATTTACCCGAACACCCTGGTCTGTGGTCAGAAATTGACCTTCATCACTCTCTCGATAATCTTCCAGCTGTCGGTTCTTTGCATTTTCATCAAATTTAAAGGAGGAGGGATCTCTTTGGGTGATGCTTTTACCTTTTTTCTTTTTGTCGTCTTTCATAGAAACGATGTTGATGGATAAAAAATATTGGTGTTAAAAGTTGAGACACATGTGTCCCATTAAGGTTTGTTTTGCTTTACTGCTGCAATTCCGTTCAGGAAAGTCAGAGAAAGCCAGCGCTAAATACCATTGGTAAAATCCGTGTTGCATTTTATGAACAGAGAAAGAACCAACAGGTTTTGAGTTGTCACAAAAAAATATTTAAAAGTTCTGCTGCTACAGAAGCTTGAAAATGAACTGTTTATCAATTTTAACGATACTCTATTAACAAGCGAACCAATTCAGCCTGCTGCTGGTATACACCATTTTAAATTTTTATTCTTGATCAAGAAGCTACGAATGCAGAGCTTGTACCCGGCAGGCTGGCTTAGAGTTGGCAGCCGCATTTATAATTTGTTACATTGAAATTTATGAAAGCCCTTGTACTAACTAAACCCAACACTGTAGAAATAATAGAAAAATCCAAACCTGTACCACAAGCAGGGCAGGCGCTGGTGCGTATAAAAGCAGCAGCACTCAACCACCGCGACCAATGGATAAGAATAGGTCAGTATGCTGGCATTAAAACAAGCGTAACGCTAGGTTCTGACGGAGCCGGTATAGTAGAGGCAGTAGCAGCAGATGAAGACCAGCATTGGGTTGGCAGAGAAGTCATCATCAATCCTAACCAGAACTGGGGCCCTAACCCTGCAGCACAGGCACCGGATTACAGCATACTGGGCATGCCTGTAGATGGCACTTTTGCCCAATACATTGCTTTACCTCTGCACAGGCTGCACCTAAAACCGCAACACATGAGTTGGGCCGAAGCAGCAGCAGTTCCCCTGGGCGGACTCACGGCTTACCGTGCTCTTTTTACGCATGGTGAGCTAAAAGAAGATTTAAAAGTACTGATCAATGGGATTGGTGGTGGCGTGGCCCAATGGGCCTTTCAGTTTGCCAGGGCTGCAGGAGCAAAGGTGTGGGTAACCAGCAGCTCCGAAGAAAAACTGGCGCAAATGCAGGAGAGGGGTTCTGCAGGTGGTTATAATTACAGGCACGAAGATTGGACTAAAATCGCAAAGGCCGAAACAGGCGGTTTTGAACTGATCATCGACTCTGCCGGTGGCAATGCCCTGAATAACCTGCTCAATGTAGCTGCTTCGGGAGGACGCATTGTTTTTTATGGTGCAACCACCGGTATTCCGGAAAATTTAAACCTGCGCAGGATTTTCTGGAATCAGCTGCGGCTGCAGGGCTCTACCATGGGTAACGATGAGGAGTTTGCACAAATGGTATCTTTCATAGAAAAACAACAGATGAAGCCTATCATGGAAGAACCGCTCCCTTTTGCAGAGATTGTAAAGGCGTTCGATATGATGCAGGAAGGCAGCCAGTTTGGTAAGTTATGCGTGCTAATGGATTAATTGTAGCATATGTAGCACAAACATCTCCTATTAAAAGACGTTAATACCTAAAGCTCGTCTAAATCCAGCAACAGGTTTTGATAGGCATTGCGTAACTCCCGCAAAGTATGCGCATCGTTTTGTTGCTGTGCCAGGGCAATACCTTTTTCGTAGGTATTTTTTGCCTCTTGTGGCTGCCCAAGTTCAATATATAGCGCGGCAGCATGGTAGTAGGTGGGGAGGTAAGCCGGATGTTGCTGCAGGAGTTTACTGAAGTAAGTGTTCGCCTGCTTTAAATCCTGTTTGCGGTACTCCAGCGCCAGGGCATAGAGCAAAAAAGGGTCTTGTGGGTTCTCCTGCAGCATCTGCTGCAGTTGTACAATTCGTTGCTCCTGCATATACTCTTTTTCTTTTTAACTAAAAGGCTTAATTTGGGGGCAAATTTACGTTATCTTTCTGTTCTATAAACTTTTTCTATTTTTTATGAAGATTCTGGTTTGCATAACGCACGTTCCGGATACAACATCCAAAATCTCCTTTACAGATAATAATACAAAGTTCAATGCTGCAGGTGTACAATTTATCATTGGTCCATACGATGATTATGCCCTTGCCCGTGCAGTAGAACTTAAAGAACAATCTGGAGGCACTGTTACCGTATTAAACGTAGGGGGTGCCGATACCGAGCCTACCATCCGCAAAGCACTGGCTATTGGTGCCGACGATGCAATCCGGATTAATTCACATCCGCAGGATTCTTTCTTTGTGGCGCAGCAAATTGCAGCTGTGGCCAAAGAAAATAATTATGACCTTATTCTGATGGGCCGCGAGTCTATTGATTTTAACGGTGGCATGGTGCATGGCATGGTAGCCGAAATGCTGGGAATACCTTCTGTATCGCCGGTAATGAAGCTGGACATACAAGGTAACACAGCCACACTTGCCCGTGAAATTGAAGGCGGAAAGGAATACCTGGAGCTGAACCTTCCTTTTGTGGCAGGATGCCAGGAGCCTATTGCAGAATGGAAAATTCCAAACATGCGTGGTATCATGACAGCCCGTACCAAAAAACTTGATGTGCGTGAGCCCGTTGCGCCGGAGACCAAAACCGAGCTGCAACGTTACGACACACCTCCACCAAAAGGAGCTGTGAAAATGATTGACAAGGATAATGTGGGAGATCTTGTTCGCCTGCTGAAAACAGAAGCCAAGGTATTGTAACCCAATCCCGGCCTCTACTTTTTTAGTTCTATTTTCCAGGATTAATTCTTTTTGAAATGTCTGTATTAGTATTTATAGAAAGCGCCGATGGCGCCATAAAAAAATCTTCACTGGAGGCAGTAGCTTATGCCTCCGCCATGGGCCAGGGTGATGTAACTGCCATTTTCCTGGGTCAGCTGGGGGGTGCAGAGCTACAGAAAGCCGGTAGTTTTGGTGCATCCAAAGTGCTGCATGTTAATGACGAGCGTCTGAATAAAGGCGTTATCCAAGCCTATGCTTCAACCCTTGCACAGGCGCTGCAGCAAACGGGTGCTAACATACTGGTGCTGGCTAAGTCTGCATTGGGCGATCCGGTGGCTGCACGCGTTGCCATCAAAACAAATGCTTCTTTTGTTTCTAACGTTACAGCACTGCCCGATACCAGCGCAGGCTTTAGCGTTACCCGTAGCATTTATACAGGCAAGGCATTTGCCACAGAAGAAATGAAAGGCGATGTAAAAATCTTAGCCATCAAGAAAAATGTGGTTGACCTTCAGGAGACCGGTGGTACTGCCCAGGTAGAAGCATTTACCCCTAATCTGAGCGATAACGATTTTGGCGTGAACATCACCAAAACCGAAAAGCAGGAGGGAGAAATTTTGCTTCCTGAAGCAGATATTGTAGTATCTGGCGGCAGGGGCATGAAAGGTCCTGAAAACTGGGGTATGCTGGAAGAACTGGCAAAAGAATTGGGTGCAGCAACAGGCTGCAGCAAGCCTGTATCTGATATGGGATGGCGCCCACACCACGAGCACGTTGGCCAGACTGGTGTGAAAGTGAGCCCAACACTCTACGTAGCCGTAGGTATTTCCGGGGCCATACAACACCTGGCCGGGGTAAACTCTAGTAAAGTAATTGTAGTTGTTAATAAAGATCCGGAAGCACCTTTCTTCAAGGCTGCAGATTACGGGATTGTTGGCGATGCCTTTGAGGTTGTGCCGAAGCTAACCGAAGCAATAAGGGCTGCTAAATAAGCAAACACAGTGGAGAAGATCAAATTAGAAATATTAGGCCTGTCGTCCAGCCAATCCCAGTCGGGATCATTTGCGCTGGTATTGGGAGAGGCGCATGGTAAGCGCAGATTACCCATTATTATTGGAATGTTCGAGGCTCAGGCAATTGCCATCGAGATCGAGAAAATAATTCCAAACAGACCTATGACGCACGACCTTTTTAAGTCTTTCGCGCAGAGCTTTGATTTTGAGGTAGAAGAAATTGTTATATCCGATCTTAAGGAAGGCGTTTTCTTTGCCAAGATTGTATGCAACAACGGCTCAAAACACATAGAGGTTGATGCTCGCCCCTCCGATGCCATAGCAATAGGGCTGCGTTTTAATGTGCCCATATACACCTATGAGAATGTGATGTCTGAAGCAGGCATTGTACTCTCAGAAGAGCCGGAAGAGGAGGAGGAAGACAAGAGCACACGAAGTAGCAGCAGCAAGCGCGAAAGCACTAAAAAAGGAGGCAGCAAACCCTTTACAGAACAACTTAAAGATCTCTCCAGCGACAAGCTGAGCAAGATGCTGGAAGAAGCCCTGCAGAAGGAAGATTATGAAAAGGCTGCAAAAATTCGCGATGAAATGAACAGGCGTAATTAACCGCATCTCACTCATACTTAAACCTTATCCTTAGCTGGGTAAGGTTTTTTCTTTATTAATCAGCCACTTTTAAGTTGATGCTTAGCTTACACAAATTTTTTTTCTTTCCTATTTCCTCTATTTTTGGCAGCGTACAAATCTTCGATAGTGGATATAATAAGAGCTTTAGTAGGAATTATTGCCCTGGTAGGCTTTGCCTTTCTGTTTTCCAGTAATAAAAGAGCCGTCGATTGGCGTTTGGTGGGCATAGGACTGCTGCTTCAGATTACCTTTGGTGTTCTTATTACCCAGGTAGATGTTGTAGCCAGTGCTTTTGGCAAGGTAAGCGAAGCATTTGTAATCTTTCTGGGATTCAGTGATGATGGCGCCCGCTTCCTGTTTGGCAGCCTGGTAGATTCATCCGGCAGCTGGGGCTTTATTTTTGCCTTTAAGGTGCTGCCAACCATTATCTTTTTCTCTACCGTTACCGCTGGTTTGTATTACCTTGGTATTCTCCAGAAAGTGGTATACGGTATTGCCTGGGTAATGGCGCGTACCATGCGTTTAAGTGGTGCTGAAAGCCTTTCGGCTGCAGGCAACATATTCCTGGGCCAGACAGAAGCGCCGCTCCTGGTGCGTCCCTTTGTGCCCAACATGACGCGCTCCGAACTTATGTGCCTCATGACGGGCGGTATGGCTACCATTGCCGGTGGCGTACTGGCTGGTTACGTTGCTTTTCTGGGGGGCGATGATATTGCAGAAAGAACCAGGTTTGCGACTTACCTGCTCAGTGCCTCAATCATGAATGCCCCGGCGGCAATTGTAATTTCAAAGATTATTGTACCGGAGCAGCAGCCAGAAAAAATAGATCATGAGCTGAAAGTAAATTCTGAAAGCCTTGGTGTAAACCTGATCGATGCGCTCTCACGCGGTGCGGCAGAAGGTCTTAAGCTAGCACTGAACGTTGGTGGCATGCTGCTGGCCTTTATTGCAGTTATTTATGCACTGAATGGCTTTTTTGCCGGTGTTCTCGGTCAGATTCCATTGGGGGGCCTTACCATTAACGAGGCCATCAGAGAAAGTACCAATGAAGCCTTCAGTGGATTAACACTGGAATATTTGCTTGGGCAGGTGTTTCGGGTGTTTACCTGGATCATGGGGGTACAATGGTCTGAAACCCTGCTGGTGGGTAGCTTACTTGGGCAAAAAACAGTGATCAATGAGTTTGTTGCCTATAGCAGCCTGGCAGAAATGAAACTGGGGGCAGGTTTAAGTGAAAAATCAATCATTATAGCTACCTATGCCCTGTGTGGCTTCTCTAATTTTAGTTCTATTGCCATCCAGATTGGCGGTATTGGCGGTATGGCGCCCAACCAGCAGGGCGAACTGAGCCGCCTGGGCCTAAGGGCACTGCTGGCAGCCACCATTGCCTGTATGATGACGGCTACCATAGCAGGTGCCCTGATGGTACAATATTAGCGGGGATAGCCAAGTAGTAGATTAGGGTCGGGGCAGAGCAGCTGGTAGAACTCCTTTTGCGAAGGGGCTGCCACCCCGGGAAAATCACCCAGGCGCCCCTGCATATCCAGCATGATTTGGAAATGCAGGTGTGGGGGCCAGTTGCCATTCTCCTCTTCACTGCCTAGTACAGCTATCTGCTCGCCTGCTTCTACTGTTTTTCCTTCATACGTGGCTGTTAACGAACTGCGGCTCAGGTGGCCGTAGAGCGTATAAAAATGGAGGTTCTCCAGCACATGCTCCAGAATAATGGTAGGGCCGTAATCGCCAAAATTAGCATTATCTGCAAAGCTGTGCACTTTGCCAGGCAGTAAAGCAAATATTGCGGCTCCAGCGGGTAGCCAGATATCAATGCCAAGATGCAGGGTACGGTGTTCTTCTCCTGCAAATACGGTGCTACGCAGGTAAAGCAGCCTGTTCTCCAGGTAACCTCCTATGGCACCTGCTGCTTTTCTGTTTTTAATTTCCTGCTGAATATAGGCATCGGTAGCGGCAGTATCAACAACATCCAGTTGTGCAAGTGCTGTATTATCGGCAGAGAGGTCTATCCATACCAGGTGCTCACTTGGCAGCAGCTGAACAACTGGTCTGGCTATTTTTTGTATTATCGGCAGTTTCTGCTGCCAAAGAAGGGCTTTGTTATGGAGTTCCTGGACTGAAGTCATGCAATAAGTCTGATATTCTGCCCTAAATCTAATATTTTCATACATATACTAGCGATAATGTTCCAACGACATTAGCTTCATACTCGTCTTTGGCTCAAGAAGTCTTAAACTCTCCATGATTAAAAATTGTATTTTTTGTCTGTTGGTACTAGTCTCTTTGCTATCCTGTACCAAAGATGACCTGACACGTCCAGTGACAACTGAGCTGCTGCTGGAACTCGATGCCAGCAACGATTCACAAACTGACCTGCCGCTGGAGGTGACCGGCGCCAGCCTTTGCCTGCAGGGTATAGGTTTTGATGGTTACAGGGAGAGTGGTGAGAATTATTTTTTCACAAAAGCATTTCCCGATTCGCTGCGGGTAAGCTTCAGTAAAAATAATGCTGGTAAGGTAATGCAGTTCGAGATGCCCCAGGGTATTTACAACCGCATAGAAATAAAAATGGAGCTTCCGGCCGGTAAAGAAAGTAATCTCGGGGGCGATATATCAAACAGGTCTGCTGTAGTGGGGGGTGTGGAAATATGGGGTGATTATAAAAACACACATGGCGTAAAAGTACCATTTCTGTTTGTTTATACCTCCCTTGATGAATTCAGGTACACTGCCAAAACAACTTCCGGTAGTCAGCAGGTTGTTGTGAAAGATAACGGCACCCGACAGGCCCGGCTCAAATTTAATGCCCAGCAGTGGATGGACCTGATTAATCCCAGGATGCTGCAGAGTGCAAAGCCAAGCATGGTAAACGGTGTGCCAACCCTGGTGATTTCAAAAAAACAAAACGACCACATTTATAATCTGCTGGCAAACCGTATTGAACGATCGGCTAACCTGCTTTTTGAGTAGCCTATGGAGTATCTTCAGACACTTACCGACGAAGAACTTCTGAAAGGATGTTTGGAGAAGGACCGTAAGTACCAGGAACAGCTATACAGGAAATACTCCCGTAAGATGTACGCCATTTGCCAGGCTTATGCCCGCGATAAAGATATGGCACAGGATATTCTCCAGGACAGCTTTGTAAAGGTGTTTTTGAAGATAAGTACTTTTGAAAAGGGAAACTCACTGGAGGGCTGGATCAGAAGGGTAGTGACCAATACTGCCATCGATTATTTCAGGCAGAGCCGTAAGCTCAATAATTTTATAGAACTGGAAGAGGCCCACAGCCAGAAGCTCTCTGACGACAGCATTAACAAAGCAATCAACGTAGAGGAGATTCTTTACTTTTTGCGCAAGTTACCCGAAGGGGCCCGTATTATTTTTAACCTCTATGCCATAGAGGGGTATACACATAAAGAGATCGCAGACCGTCTCTCCATTAGCGAGGGTACTTCTAAATCGCAGTACAGCAGAGCCAAAAGCATATTACAGGGATATTTAACCGGATTGGCAGGATAAGTGAAAAAGCCCGACGACGATATCAACCAATGGATAAAAGCCAGGGTGGAAGAAAACCCTCAGCAGCCACCTGAGGCAGCCTGGCAGAATATTTCCGAGAGTCTGGAACTGGAAACAGCCTGGAATGGCATTGAACAGGATTTGGAGCTGGATAATCTCTGGACCACGATCGATGGTCGCCTGCAGCTGCACGAGCAGTTGCTCTGGTGGGACAGGGCAGGAGCAGTGCTTACTACAGTACTGGCAGCAGTAGCTGTCTTTATTCCGCTCCTGCTGCAACCACAACTTTCAGAAAGGCTTCCTCTTGCCGCACAACAGCAGCAAGAGACTTCTGCAGTCGCAGAGGCTCCTCAAAATAATTCAGGAAATAGTATCTCTAACACTCCCGTACAGCCAGAGAAGGGGATTAGATCAGTTGAAAGCAGTAGCACAGGTGCTACTGCTTCTGAAGCATCAGGTACTGGTGAAGCTGCGGGTAAGGCAATACCTGCTGCAGAAAATGCAATGAATGGCAGCAGTGATGCTGCACAGGCATCTGCTACGGCAGCGCGTGTAACAGAACAGTCAGCTGGTATAAATCCTTCCGCTCAGGCATCAACAGTTACTTCTTCATCCAAAAGAGGTGTTAGCACCTCATCTGCCACTAAAGCTTTAACAGAAAATACTTCAGCAGGAAAAAATTCAGATGCTGTTACAGCTTTGAATCATAATGCAGTTACATCTGCAGGCGGAGTTAAGGGTTTATCCGTTGCAGGAGAAAACCTGTTGCACCATCCGGTAAGTGGCATCAGTGCGCATCTTTTGCTGCAAGAGGGTAAGGTTGATGCTAATATTACTGCAACACAGGCTGAGGAAGCAGAAACCGTGGTACCTGTTGCTGATAAGAAAAATGGAGCTGGCGGCTGGCGGGTAGGAGCAGGCTTGTCTGGCAGAATGACCTGGCTCATGAACGAGAAAACGCTTACGGCAATGGAGAAAAGTTCACTTACCACTTCATTACCAGCCTATCGCAAAAGCTTTTTCCTGCAGGCCGAAAAAGGGCTTACACCAAAACTGGCCCTGATCACCGACCTTGTTGTTTATAGTGAGGCAGGACAGCGCTACGAAGAATATCAGGGAGGCATTTATGGCAAAACTGATACAGAGCTTCGTTACAGTAACCTGAATATTTTGGCAGCCTATAACCCGCGCGGCAGGGCCATGCTAATACGGCCCCACACACGCTGGCTTGCAGGGGTATCGGGTGGTTGGCTGCATTCGGCCAGTCTTAGTGGCCCCTCGGGTAAGTCTGATATCAGCCAGGAGTATAAAAAAACAGCAGCAGCCGTGATATTGGGCTATGAGTACAATTTTCCCCTAAGTAAGCGCCTATGGGTGAATTATGGGCTAAAAGGCCAGCTGGACCTACTGAATGTATACGGCGGCAGTCCTGATATTCCAGCGGAATTCCGGCAAACGCACAGTACCTTTTTGGATTTTATCATTGGTTTCAAGTACGAATTGTAGAATAATAAGCCCCTTCCAACTAAATGGAAGGGGTTTTTCGTCTTCAGACCAGTGTTAAATCTGAAATGTATGATCAAAAAACTATTCTTCTCTGGTTTGTGTGTTTCTGCACTTGCTTTTACTGCCTGTAATCCCGATCAGGAGATTAATGGAACCGGTACTTTAAGCCTGCGTATCACCGATGCACCAACAGATGCCGGTAACATTGAAGGTGTTTATGTAACCATCGATCATGTAGACTATAGACACAACGGTCAATGGCATGAGTTTAAAGGATTCCAGGGCCCTAAAACCGTTAACCTGCTTGAGCTTACCGAAGGTAAAACAGAGTTACTGGGAGATTTTATAGTAGAAGCCGGTGAGTACAGCGAACTACGCTTTCAGCTGGATGCTGCTGCTAATGGAGGTAACGACAGCAACCCTAATACCTACATTGCATTTACCGATGGTAGCAGGGCTCCGCTCTTTGTGCCCAGCGGTACCCAGAGCGGCTATAAAGCAAAAGGAACATTTGTGGTGCCAATGAATGGCACTGTGTTTATCACTGCAGATTTCGATGTGCGTAAATCTGTAGTTGAATCTGGCAGAACAGGAAAATGGATACTGAAGCCCGTAATAAGGCTGGTTGTAAATGATCAGGCCGGTAGCATAGAAGGAACTCTCCAGAATTTAAGAGAGGGCGAAAAATATGTGGCTTATGTATATGAAAATGAAACCTACACAGAAGATGAGGCCAATCTTCCGGAAGAAGGTCAGATTCAGTTTCCAAATGCTGTGAGCAGTACTTTAGTACAGGCCAATGGCGAGTTTGTGCTCCCCTTTCTGGCACCCGGTAAATATGATGTAATTGTAGCTGCCCAGGATGCTGAAGGAACCTTTTTTAGCGTGGTAGCTACTATGGAAGATGTGGAGGTTACCAGCCTTGAGACAAGTGAGATAGTACTTACATTTTAGGGGTTAATGGTGAAGAGAAAGGTGCCGGTAATTTTTTTATCGGTGCCTTTCAACCCTTTTATCAGTTATACCGTCTTCCTGTCATAGTCTTAGGTTTCATCTCCTTAGCTTTTGTTCCAATAGTACAGATCTTAACCTGATTTTGCTTATGGTCAGAAATAACATTTTGTATCTACTGTTGCTGGCAGGCCTGTTTTATGGCTTTATATCTTTATTGGACAACAACAAAGCACGAGCTGAAAACCTTGTTGACAATGTTTCTTACGATGTGTTAAAATACCAGTGGGTTGTTGCCGAAGCAAAAGATTTAAGCAGCGGTAAAGACCTGACAGATGGATACAGTTCTGTGGTTTTTCAGTTTTTAAGCAGTGGAGGCTTTGTTGAATTTGAAGATAAGATTATTCGTAACACAGGTACCTGGCGAATACAAAACAACAAGCTGATCATCAGTTACGACGATGAAAGCAGCGAAGACTATAAAATTGAAATACCAAGGCCAGAAGAAATGATATTGCAAAACGGAATGCTGCAGATGCATTTGCTACGTCTGCAGCTGTAAAAAACCTGGACTTCTTTTTAGTGCAGCTGAACTCCTCTATATAGTTCTAAATCAAAAAGCCTTTCCAAATTTTTGGAAAGGCTTTTTCGTGTGCTATAAGACAGTTTAAGAAACTCCTACACTTTCGGCATGAGGCGCGCCTGCCAGTATTTCTTCATTGGCAAATTCAGCGTATTTGTCAAAATTCTTGGTGAAGGCAGCAGCAAGCTTTTTCGCCTGTTTATCATAAGACTCCTGGTCTTTCCAGGTGTTGCGCGGATTAAGTATTTCAGCAGGAACACCAGGGCAGGAGAGCGGCATTGAAAGTCCGAACACCGGGTGCTGCTCGTATTGTGCTGAATCTAGCGCGCCATTAAGCGCGGCTGTGATCATAGCACGGGTGAAACGGAGTTTGATACGACTACCCACGCCATAACCGCCACCGCTCCAGCCAGTATTCACCAGCCATACATTAACCTGGTGTTTGCCCATTTTTTTGCCGAGCATTTCTGCATACACTGTTGGGTGCAGGGGCAGGAATGGAGCGCCAAAGCAGGCAGAGAAAACAGTCTGTGGCTCAGTAATGCCAGCCTCAGTACCTGCTACTTTTGCAGTATATCCACTGATAAAGTGGTACATGGCCTGTCCTTTGTCCAGACGGCTGATGGGAGGTAGTACGCCATGTGCATCGCAGGTAAGGAAAAATATATTTCCGGGTATACCACCAACAGAGGGCTCGGCAGCATTAGCAATGTGGTGTATCGGGTAAGCGGTTCTTGTATTCTGAGTAACACTGGTGTTGCCGTAATCAACGGTCCGTGTACCAGGTATAAAACGGGTGTTTTCAACGATTGATCCCCACCTGATGGCGTCCCAGATCTCTGGTTCGTTATCACGGGTTATATCAATCGTTTTGGCATAGCAACCTCCTTCGAAATTGAACACAGCACGGTCTGTCCAGCCATGTTCATCATCGCCAATAAGCTTACGGTCAGGATCGGCAGAAAGGGTGGTTTTGCCTGTGCCGCTCAGTCCAAAGAATATGGCAGTATCGCCTGCAGCGCCAATGTTTGCTGAGCAGTGCATGGAGAGAACATGCTCATCGTGTGGCAGCAGGTAATTCAATACTGAGAAGATGCCTTTTTTCATTTCACCAGCGTATGCAGTGCCGCCGATCAAAATAATTTTTTTGCTCATGTTAAGAATGGCAAAATTGTGCTGGCGGGTACCGTCAACTTCAGGATCGGCCCTGAACTCAGGTGCGCAGATAATGGTGAAGGTTGGATTGAATTTCTGTAGTTCTTCGCGCTCCGGACGCAGGAACATGTTGTAGCAGAATAGGTTATGCCATGCTTTGGTATTTACTACACGCAGATTCAGTCTGTATTCTGGCAGTGCACCGGCGTAGGCATCACGTACATAAAGGTTTTTATCCTGCAGGTAATTAACTACTTTCTGATAGAGAGCATCGAATTTTTCTTCAGAAAAAGGTATGTTTACATCACCCCACCAAACGGTATTTTTGGTTTTGGAATCTTTAACAATAAAACGGTCTTTAGGAGACCGGCCTGTAAATTCATCAGTATCACACATGAGGGCACCAGTGTCTGTGAGCTGCCCCTCACCATTTGCCAGGGCCTGCTCTACCAACTCGGCAGGGCTTAGATTCCAGTACACTTTTTTAGATGAGTTAATACCCATTTCAGAGATGCCGTTTAGGCTAGATTTCAGACCAAATTCTTGCATGTTTGACAATCAGTTAAGAGACTTAAAAAAATACTGCAAACGTTTGAACAAATCTATGCAAACGTTTGAACAAATTAAAATAGAAATTTGACGTTCTATGATAAAAACGTTTTTTTTACGTTGCAGGTTTAATCTTGCGAGAAGCAGTGGGTACCTGCATTGGTGGTGAAAACTTGCTTTTGCAATAGCACTGTTGTACAATTGGTAAATGCGCAAAATTTAATTTTAAATATTTCATAAAACGCAATATGTCAGAGAAGCAAAAAATTTCCGGAGGTCATGCCCCAGCATTTATGGCTGAGCAGGGTACACTGTTCGGACACCCTAAGGGATTGATGGTTTTGTTCTTCACCGAGATGTGGGAACGCTTCAGTTATTACGGATTAAGAGGAATTCTTGTCCTATTCCTGACTTCTACCACCATGGGTGGTTTTGGATGGGATAATGAGAGCGCACTGCTGCTTTTGTCTATCTATACTGCACTGGTGTATATTATGTCAATTCCTGGTGGTATACTGGCAGATAAGGTATTCGGACAAAGAAAAGCCGTGATGTACGGTGGTTTTACCCTGGTGGTGGGGCACTTTCTGATGGCTGTTCCCACAGAAGCCACTTTTTATATTGCTCTTGCGCTGATCGTATTCGGTACAGGCCTGCTAAAGCCAAATATTTCTACACTGGTAGGTGGGCTTTACCAGCAGGGAGATGCCAGGCGAGATGCCGGATTTACCATTTTTTACATGGGCATCAACGTTGGAGCGCTACTAGCCTCTATTATTGTTGGTTATGTAGGTGAGCGTATAGGCTGGCATTATGGTTTTTCGCTGGCAGGTTTTGGTATGTTATTGGGCCAGCTGGTATTCATTACAGGCCGCAAGCACCTGGCACATATCATGGATATTGAGAAAGAAGATAAGATCTTCGACAAAAACGATAAAACGAAGCAAGCAGCGCCTGCTAAAAAAGGATTCACAAAGAAGGAAAGAGACAGAATACTGGCCATCTGCTTATCCTTTATTATTGTACTTGTATTTTGGGCTTCATTTGAGCAGGCCAGCGGTTTAATGAACTTGTATGCAAAAGATTATACTGACCGTGTAGTGATGGGCTGGGAAGTTCCCGCATCATGGCTGCAGGGCCTGAACTCCTTCTTTATCATTACGGCTGGTCCGATCGTTGCCTGGATATGGGTAACACTGGCAAAGCGGAATATTAACCTGTCATCTATTTTCAAGATGGGATTAGGTACTGCTGTGCTTGGTATTGGTTTTATTTACATGGTGGCAGCTGCATTGGAGCGTAACAATTCTGCGGATGGCACATCAGCACTTTCATGGCTTGTGCTGGCTTATCTGTTCCATACACTAGGAGAGCTGGCCTTATCACCTGTTTCGCTCTCATTCATCACCAAAGTAGCGCCCAGGCGTATTGTAGCTTCTATGATGGGTTTGTATTTTGCTGTTACCGGTATGGGTAATTTTCTGGCAGGTCTTATTGGTATATGGGCACAGCGCCAGGGCGAGCTGGAGATATTTGCCGGTATTGCCATTGTTACCATTGTGCTGGGTTCGCTGCTGATGGTGCTGGCAAAACGTATTAATAAACTCACCCATGGTACCGAGTACAGGCATGAGGATGAAAAAGATGCACAAACAGGCCAATTATTACAAGCAGAGGCATCATAACATAAACTTGATATAGTTCAAAAGCCACAATAAATGTTGTGGCTTTTTTTGTACCCTGGTAGGTTTTACTTTGCCTCTTCCACGAAAATTACAATCCGGAATTTTTTGGTTTGTTAGTTGTTATTAAAAGCATTATCTTTTCAATTACTCTTAAACGAGTAACTGAAAAAGACCAAAGACCTTAAGGTTTTATACCTATGGATAACTTCTACCTGGAAGGTACTCCCAAAACTCCTCATATTGAATTTAACGCACATAATGGTGTGTTAGAAATCAGTGGTCGTTCTATACCTGAAAATTCTATTGAATTTTACAGGCCGCTGTTGCAATGGCTGGATGAATATGCTACCTGCCCTAAGGCAGAGTCTACCATGGTGATGAAGATGGAGTATTTTAATACCAGCTCCTCTAAATGCCTGATAGACCTATTCCGGAAACTTGAAAAAATACATCTGCAGGGCGCAAATGTTTTCGTAAAGTGGTATTATGATGAGGAAGACGAAGATATGCAGCACTCCGGTGAAGACTTTCGTGAAATACTGCGCCTGCCCATTCAGATGATTTGCCTGCAGGAAGAGCAGAGTGATAAGTAATAAATCCTTTTACTGCTGATGCTGACAACCAGGTAAGGCATAAACACCCAGGCGCCAAAGTATTGAAGGAGTGATAATTCTCTTGATGGTCAGTAGTTTAAGTAGCTCAAACTTAGAAATCCTAATTTACCGCAAAACATAAAAAGCCCCGGCATAACCGGGGCTTATCAATTTATATATACAGTGGGTGATGTTTAGATTACATCATGCCGCCCATGCCACCTGGCATACCGCCCGGCATTCCGGCACCGCCACCTTTTTCGTCTTCCGGATCATCTGCTACCACACACTCGGTAGTAAGCAGCAGGGAAGCGATAGAAGCAGCGTTCTCCAGCGCAAGACGTGTAACTTTAGTTGGGTCGATAACACCAGCAGCAAACATGTTCTCAAACTTGTCTTCGCGGGCATTGTATCCATAGTCGCCTTGTCCTTCACGTACTTTCTGAATTACCACACTACCTTCTCTGCCTGAGTTGCTAACGATAGTACGCAGCGGAGCCTCAAGCGACAGGCGAATGATATTCACACCGGTAGCCTGATCTTCGTTTTCTACCTGAACGTTTTGCAGGGCATCTACTGCGCGGATGAAAGCAATACCACCACCTGCAACTACACCTTCCTGTACAGCAGCACGGGTAGCATGCAGGGCATCGTCTACGCGGTCTTTTTTCTCTTTCATTTCTACCTCGGTAGCAGCACCAATGTAAAGGATTGCTACACCACCGCTTAACTTAGCAAGACGCTCCTGCAGTTTTTCGCGGTCGTAGTCAGAAGTAGTGGTATCCATTTGTGATTTGATCTGGTTCACGCGGGCTTTGATATCGTCCGGGCTGCCAGCGCCATTCACAATGGTCGTGTTGTCTTTGTCGATCGTGATTTTTTCTGCAGTACCCAGGTATTCCAGGGTTGCATTCTCTAATTTATAGCCACGCTCTTCAGAAATTACAGTACCACCAGTTAGGATGGCAATGTCTTCCAGCATAGCCTTACGGCGATCGCCAAAACCAGGCGCTTTAACAGCTGCGATTTTAAGCGCACCGCGAATTTTGTTTACTACCAGGGTAGCCAGTGCTTCGCCATCCACATCTTCAGAGATAATTAACAGTGGCTTGCCAGTTTGTACAACCTGCTCAAGAATTGGAAGCAGTTCTTTCATGCTGCTGATCTTTTTGTCGTAGATCAGGATAAAAGGATTGTCCAGATCGGCAATCATTTTGTCAGCATTGGTAACGAAGTAAGGAGACAGGTAACCGCGGTCAAACTGCATACCTTCTACAGTTTTTACTTCGGTTTCAGTACCTTTTGCTTCTTCTACGGTAATTACGCCGTCTTTGCCTACTTTGTCCATGGCATCGGCAATCATCTGGCCAATTTCACGGTCGTTGTTGGCAGAGATAGTACCTACCTGTGCAATCTCGTTAGAGCTGCTGATGGTTTTGCTTTGTTGTTTCAGGTGATTAACAACTGCTTCTACGGCTTTGTCTATACCGCGTTTCAGGTCCATTGGGTTGGCACCGGCAGTTACGTTCTTGAGGCCGTGGGTGTAAATAGCCTGAGCAAGAACAGTGGCAGTAGTGGTACCGTCACCGGCGTCATCGGCAGTTTTAGAAGCTACTTCTTTTACCAGCTGAGCACCCATGTTTTCGATTGGATCCTTCAGCTCAATTTCTTTGGCAACAGAAACACCGTCTTTGGTTACGGTAGGAGCACCGAATTTTTTGTCGATGATTACGTTGCGGCCTTTAGGGCCTAAAGTTACTTTAACCGCGTTTGCAAGGGCATCAACGCCTTTTTTCAGTTTGTCGCGGGCTTCGATATCAAAATTAATTTTCTTAGACATAATGCTTTAAGATTTAAAAGTTAGTTAAGGGGTTATTGATTACAGAACTGCATAAATGTCAGATTCGCGCATGATCAGGTAATCTTTACCACCGATGGTAATTTCAGTGCCGGAGTATTTTCCGTACAGTACCTGATCGCCTACTTTAACAGTCAAGGGCTCATCTTTTTTGCCATTGCCAACAGCTACGATCTGACCGCGTTGTGGCTTTTCCTTGGCAGTGTCAGGAATGATGATGCCGGATGCAGTTTTTTCTTCAGCTGCAGCAGGTTCTACCAGCACTCTGTCTGCAAGTGGTTTAATGTTCAGGTTTGACATCGTGTATTTAATTTAATTAGGGTTTAAAAATCACATTAATTGTGCTGCCAAGCTTATTGCATTTCCCGTGCCAATCGAACAACTATAAGGTATGTACCCTTGTTTAGGCCATTTTTTCAGTGCTGCCGTCCTATATTATGTGACATTAGCATTTCTTCTGACAGATAGGCAGTGTATAACTTACTGACATTTTTTCGTATTTTATACAAAGGAACCACCACCAGCAGCACCTGGGCCTTTTGCCTGACAGCTGGAAAGGTGATTCATGCAATCATTTATATCATGTTTCAGTAGAAAACAATTAGGATATGAAAGGACTACCCGAAGATTGGTTAACACAGGGCCTGATTGATTTTGAATACAAGAAGTACCTCTTGCTGGCATACCTTCAGGAAGTGCAGCGCTCCTTCGACAGGCAGGCCCTTTACCCCATTCTGGCAGAGCTTGTGCAGCATTATCAAAGCCTGATAAGGCTGCAGGAAAATAAATCCAAACTGCAGGAGGCCATGCCCAAAAAATTGGCAGGTGCCGATTTACAACGCCTTCGGCTGATGTATGAACGCTTGGTAGAAGATGATGAGCTGATGCAGGAGCTTAATGCCATCCTTGATTTTTCAATACCACTCATGAAGACTACCCTTGATAAAGGGAAAAATATTTATGAGCATGTAGAATCGAAGGTGTCGCTGCAACCAGTAGGCATATTTCCGCTCTATGCACGTGAGGGCTATCTGATGGTGCAGGAGCGTATGAAAGTGGAAATGCTTATTTATCGCTACCAGGTGCAGGTCTTTCAGCAGGAGGGAGAGCGTTTCGGTGGCATACACCTAGAGTTTCTGGAACAACAGCCTATTTCACTCATGAATACCTGCGAACATATTAAATTAAGCCTGGTGCGCAGATACAGAGATTTGCCTAACCCGGCAACATTTTCTTTCTTCTCTGAACATAACTATCCGCTTGAGGAAACCCTGTTACCGGTAGCCAAAAGGCAGCTGGTGCGCAAAGTGCTAACGCAGGCTGCCTGATAGTAGGCTAATGCGTAAGGCATTTGGTATAATGATATGAGTTGCCTGCAAAGGAAACTACTGCCTGCTTCATACTGAACATCGAACTGTAGAAAAAACAAAAGCCTCCGGGATTACCGGAGGCTATATTTTTGCAATGTATTTGCTTCTTATTGAGCTGTATCGCCTGCAGCAGGTGTTGTCTCGCCAGCAGGTGCTGTTGCGCCTTGTTCGCCGCCTAAACCATCCAGATTAGCGGGAGCAGGAATAATAGTCTCTTGAGCACGCTGAATGTTAGGGCTTACAGGACCTTCTGGCTGGTTATCAACCAACAGCACGTTAGTAATAAGGCTCAGTGCAAGTAATGCAATGGCCAAACCCCAGGTTACTTTCTCAAGCAGGTCACCGGTACGCTTTACGCCAATCATCTGAGAAGCACCGCCGCCACCAAACTGAGAGGAAAGTCCACCACCTTTGCTATTTTGTGCTAATACTACCAGTACCAGCAGGAGGCAGATAATAACGATCAGACTAATTACAAGAGTCATCTAGAGATCTTTTTTAAGACGTTCAATACAGTTTGCAAAGTAAGCGCTTTTCTGCGGATATTTCAATGATAATTTCTGGTAAATATCAAGAGCCTTTTCGATTTTGCCCTGTCTTTCCATAATTTTTGCCAGTGTTTCAGTTGCCAGATCCTGTGGGGTGTAGCTGGCATTTTGTGAGAGGTCCGTTACCTCCTCAATTGGTTGCTGCTGCTGCTGCAGTTGCCTTCGCTGCAGGTTACCACCATTTTCTAGGAAAGAATCAATGAGGCTGCGTTGTGCCTGAATACGGGGGTTTTCAAGCGGCTGCTCCTGGTGGTCTTCTATTATTTGCTGCAGGGTGGCCGGTACAGGGCCTGGCACTGTACCTGTGCTATGCTGTATATTTTGCTCTGGTGCAGAACCTCTGTTATGGCTGTTCTGGTCGTTAGCAGTCTGCGATTTGTCTGACTGATGCCATTTGCTTCGTTCTTCACGCAGCCGTCTGAGGTTTTTCTGAAGTTCCTCGAATACATCAGCTTTTTCTCTGGCTGCATTTTCTGCGGCAGTGTTTTCTTCTGATAAGTGAGGCTTGGGCTGAGTAACAGTGGCATCCTGTTCTATCTCCGGTTCTGGAGCAGGCGGAGGAGGCGTGCTAGCTGCCACCACATCTGCCGTGTTTACGTCTTCTGAAGAAAACAGCTGAGGCAGTGTATTTTCAATCACCTGCCGCAAAACACCCCGGTTGGGTGAATAAAGCGCGGCAGTAGCAAGAGACTGTCGTGCATCGGCCTGTTGCTGTTTACTTTTTGCCAATAGTATTTGAATAACCGTAGCATAAGGATACTGCTCTGCCATATCTGTTAGCATAGAGGTATCCCGGCTGCTGATCCGCTCCGGATATTGTAGTAATTCAGTTAATTTTTGCCGATTCAACCCGCTTCTTTTTTGATGAAGTTATGAAAAATTTACCAGTTTGCTACCGTTGCATTAAATACATCAAAAATGATCCTTTCAGAAATCTCGTCTATCAAGCGAGGCTCTTCAGTCTGAAGGTCTGTCTGGTTTGGGTCATAATCTGCCCAGTAAGAAAAAGAACGTTCAAAATTTTTGGTGTCGTCCTGCAGATTTATAAAGTTAACACGAACTGCAATGGTTAATCGTTGCTGACCGGCCAGGTCGCCAAACTGATCAGTGTTCTGTGAGGCAGTTGGTGCAACTGGTGCAAGGTCCCAGCCAACAATAGTGCCCTCCAGCTGCAGGTCACCTTCTGCATCTACCAAGTTTAAGTTGGTGTTGCGCTGGTAAAAATCCCGCATGTTTTCGGTAAAACTTTGCGCCAGGGTTGGAGGGCCCCCGCCAGCTTCGTTATAAATCTGTTGTATTGAAATGGTACGAATGGTGGGAGGCAGGCTGGAGCCTGTAAATGAATAAAAACCACATGACTGCAGCCCCAGTGCAATAGCCAGCAGGAGTATGAGCGTACGCATGTTATTCTTCAATTTCATACTGTTTGATTTTTCTGTAAAGGGTGCGTTCGGAAATGCCCAGATCTCTAGCCGCCCACTTTCTCTTGTTATTGTTTTTACGTAACGCCTTTACAATCATTTCCTTTTCTTTTTTCTCTAAAGAAAGTGATTCGTCATCTTCTATCTCGTGCGTTATGTCTTCTATACTGTTCAGCTCATAGGCAGGTGTTTCCGGCCTAGTTGAGGCAGGGCGGTCTAGCCGTAAACTTACCTGCGATTCCTGCTCGTCGAAATCATCTGTATTATCATCCATACCATCAAACAGATTGCTGTGATCATGGATGATCTGGCTGCCGTAACTTTCATTTTGCAGCACATCGTGCACCAGTTTTTTCAGCTCCGTCAGGTCGCGTCTCATTTCAAAAAGCACCTTGTACAAAAGGTCTCTTTCTGTAAAGTTGTCGTCCTTGTTTTGTTGCGTTCGGGGCACCAGTGCAGGCACCAGGCTGCCTTCCTGTGGCAGATACCTTCTTAAGGTATCTGCATCAATGTCGCGGTTAATCTCCAGCACGCTGATCTGTTCCACCAGGTTTTTTAGCTGCCTGATGTTTCCCGGAAAGCGGTAGCCAAGCAAAACCCTTACTGCCTCAGGCTCAAGCTTGATAGGGCGTACGCGGTAACGCTCTGCAAAATCGGATGCGAACTTCATAAACAGCAGCTCCACATCATCGCCGCGCTCCCGCAATGGCGGCACATAGATAGGCACTGTGCTGAGGCGGTAATATAAATCTTCCCTGAATTTCCGCTTATCTACAGCCTCAATCAGGTTTACATTGGTAGCGGTTACTACCCGAACATCAGTTTTCTGTACTTTAGAAGAACCTACCCTGATAAATTCCCCATTCTCCAGCACCCTAAGCAGCCTTGCCTGGGTGCCCAGGGGCATTTCGCCAATCTCATCCAGAAAAATAGTGCCCCCGTTTGTAACTTCAAAGTAGCCTTTGCGCGCTTCGGTTGCGCCTGTAAAGGAGCCCTTTTCATGTCCAAAAAGCTCAGAATCGATGGTGCCCTCCGGAATGGCTCCGCAGTTGATGGCTATAAACTGGCCATGCTTGCGTGCACTGAGGTGATGAATGATCTTGGAAAAAGATTCTTTACCAACGCCACTTTCGCCAGTGATCAGCACTGTCATATCCGTTGGGGCCACCTGCGAAGCTACTTTTATGGCATGGTTGAGGTGCGGAGAATTTCCGACAATGCCAAACCTTAGCTTTATAGACTGTAATTCTTGTTCTGTCACCTGGGAAAAATAAGTGAATGAATGATTGAGTGATTGAGTGATTGATCCTGCTGGAAAGGACAGTTGTCTTTGTAGTGAATGAGTGATATCTAATATCAGGTAAGTTATTAATAGAGTAACCCGTATAAGCTAAGTAGCAGCTTCATAATCACTCATTCACTCATTCAGCCATTCACTCAATTAGTCTACCACCTCTCCAAAAAGTGTGGCACCCGTGCAGCCGGTAACCAGTACGTTTACATACTGCCCTTTCTGCAGGTTGCCTTTATCAAAGATGATTACTTTGTTGGCGGTATTTCGTCCCTGTAGCTGCTCATCAGATTTACGTGAAAAACCTTCAATCAGCACTTTATGCACTTTACCAACATCCAGCTTATTACGCTCCAGCGCATAATGCTGCTGCTTCTGAATGATCTCACTTAGGCGTCGTTTCTTTACCTCCAGCGGAATATCATCTTCAAACTTTTTAGCTGCCAGGGTGCCGGGTCTTTCGCTGTAGAAGAACATATAGCTAAAGTCGTACTTCACCAGGTCCATCAGGCTAAGGGTATCTTTATGCTCTTCTTCGGTTTCAGTACAGAAGCCTGCAATAAAATCTGAGCTAATGCCACATTCTTCGCCTAATATGCTGCGGATGGCCGCTACGCGCCCAAGGTACCAGTCACGGTCGTAGGTACGGTTCATGATGCTGAGTACTCGGCTGTTGCCGCTCTGAGCAGGCAGGTGAATGTACTTGCAGATGTTCTCGTATCGCGCCATGGTGTGCAGTACCTCATCCGTAATGTCTTTTGGATGTGAGGTAGAGAAGCGAACGCGTAAGTCGGGGCTGATTTCGGCAACCATTTGCAGCAAATGTGCAAAGTTTACGATCTCTGACACGCCTGCTTTTTCAAGCTTGGCTTTGTTGTTTTCTTCCGCAGACCATTTGTAGCTGTCAACGTTCTGGCCCAGCAGTGTAACTTCACGGAAACCCTGCTCAAACAGCTGGCGTGCCTCTGCCACAATGGAGTGTGGATCGCGGCTACGCTCACGTCCGCGGGTAAAGGGCACTACACAGAAGGAGCACATATTGTCGCAGCCCCTCATGATAGAAATAAAAGCAGTTACGCCATTGGAGTTAAGGCGCACAGGGCTTATGTCGGCATAGGTTTCCTCGCGTGAAAGGAATACGTTTACCGCTTTTTGGCCTTCGTCGGCACTGCTAATCAGTTTTGGCAGGTCGCGGTAAGCATCGGGGCCTACCACCAGGTCAACAATCTTTTCTTCTTCCAGCAGCTTTTCCTTCAAGCGCTCGGCCATACAGCCCAAAATGCCCACCATAAGTTCAGGCTTTTGCTTTTTAAGGCCATTGAAGTGGGTAAGGCGGTTGCGTACCGTTTGCTCTGCCTTCTCGCGTATAGAACAGGTGTTAAGAAAAATAATATCAGCATGCTCAGCCTGGCTGGTTGTATCAAAGCCTTCCTTTTGCATGATAGAAGAGACGATCTCACTGTCGGAAAAATTCATCTGGCAGCCATAGCTTTCGATGTAGAGCTTACGGGCCTTGCCGGTATTTTGCTCTGCCGAAACTTTAACGGCACAACTCTCTTCTGCGGGCTGCTCTTGGGGCAGCAAATCTATTTCCTGAATCAGGTTCTTCATAGTATAATTCAATCCAGCTATAAACAGGAGTGCAAATATACTAAATTCCCGAAAGCTGTGACAATTTGTCAGTCTTATTCCTGAGGAATTGTTATGCTGCAGCATTTAAGATACCGCCAGTAACAATCATACCTGTGGAATTTGGGTGCCGAGTGTTTCCAAAATGGCTTTTGCTTTTAGCAGGCATTCCTGGTACTCCAGTTCAGGATCAGAATCCCAGGTAATGGCACCACCTACACTGAAGCTGAGGCTTTTTTTGCTGCTATTATAAAGTATACTCCGGATAACTACATTGAAATCAAAATCAGCCTCCGGGGTGATGAAGCCTGCTGCACCACTGTATAAACCCCTTTGAGCATTTTCATAGCGGTCTATCAGCTCCATTACTATATGTTTGGGAGCGCCCGTCATGCTGCCCATGGGAAAGGCAGCTTTGATAGCATCTGTAAACGACACCCCCGGCCGCAAGCTGCCTGTAATGGTGGAGATCATCTGGTGCAGCTGCCGGAAGGAATAGATGCCAAAAAGTTCAGGCACAGCAACCGAACCCCAGCTGCAGCTGCGGGCAAGGTCGTTACGCACCAGGTCCACGATCATCAGGTTTTCAGCACGGTCTTTCTCACTACCAGCAAGTTGCTCACGCAACGCCAGATCTTCTTCGGCTGATTTTCCCCTTTTTATGGTGCCCTTAATAGGCTGGGAGATGAGCAGATTACCTTCTTTTTTAAGGAACCGCTCTGGTGAGGCCGAAATCAGGTACTGATCGCCAAAGCGCTGAAAGCAGGTAAACGGGGTTGGGGAAGTGCTGTTCAGGCGGCGGAAGAGCTGCAGAGGATCTGCATGATAGTTTTCTGCCCTGAACTCCATGCACAGGTTTAGTTCATAGCAGTCGCCTTCCAGAATATGCTCCCTAATCTTATTTACTTTCTGCAGATATTCTTCCTTTTGCATCCCAATTTTCAAACTGGCTGCTTTCACTGGCTGGAGAGGCTTTATCTTAACTTCAGAAATAACCTGATAAAGTAGTTGTGGATCGCCGGTTGTTTCAATAAGCACCCCATCTTCTTTGAAGTGGAGCAGGTGCAGGGGACTGAAAAATGTGCAGGGGGAAAGGCTGCTATCTCCCGGATTCCTGCTGTTGAGCCTGTGAATGTTATTCTTGAGCTCGTAGGCAAAATAGCCGAAGTACCAATCGGGGGTATGCTGGTGCTCCTGCAGCAGGCGCTCGAAAGGAGCATCACCCAGATTTAATACCTGGTGGGCGCCAATGGCTAGCAGATGCGGAAAAGCGCCATAAGGATAAGTGATACCACAGGAGGTATAATACGCGACATACGCTTCCTGCTGCAGCGCCCATTGCAATGCCTTTTCAGCAAATGGCTGAATCTGGTGGGGAGGTATGGCATATTGCTTTTGCTGGCGCATAAAGGGCAAATATAAAAAAAGGGAAATCCCAGATGGAATTTCCCTTTAAGCTAAACGTAATTAAATCTTTATTGCTTCTTGGCATTAAGATCGAAGCCAACGGCTACGTTGTTATAAATAACTTCGTCTTTTGCACGGTTAACAGGGCTTGTATCGTCGCGGAAAGTAATACCCCAGTTGGTGCGGTCTATTACAAAGCGTGCTTTGGCCTGCAGACCATTATCAGTCATTTGAATTTGTGCAGGGAAAGTAACGCTTAGCGTAGTATCGCGCAGTGTCAGGTTACCGGTAATACGGTGTGTTGGGTTGGTAACTTCAGGCACAAACTGATCAGCAGCATTATCAACCTCTTTTTTAGATTCTTCTGTAAGCGCAGCATCAGATGCAGCACCTTCTAATTTACTAACAGAAGTAATTTCAAAAGTGCCGGTAGGGTGATTGGCAACATCAAAGAAATCAGGAGATTTCAGGTGGCCGGTCAGTTTATCCCTGTACTCACCTTCCAGGTCTTTTACATCTATGTCGCTCAAATCAATTTGCAGAGTACCACCGGCAACTTCGCCATTCTGGAGTTCAAGGGATCCATCCTGAATACCAAAAGTGCCGTAATGACGGCCACCTGGCTTAAGACCAATCCAGGCAACTTTGCTGGCGCTCTTGTCTACAGCGAAGGTAGCATCGCCCTGAACGTCAGTAACTTCCTGTGCTTCGCCAACTTCGGCAACATCACCTGCAGGCTTGCTGTCGCAGGCTGTAAAAAGGGCTCCTGCCATCAGAAGTGCGTAAAAAGATTTGTTCAATTTCATGGTTGTAGTCTTCATAACTTTGTCTTATTGACAATGCAAATGTAAAACATTCCTAATAAAATCAATAACAAAAATACATTATAAATGTTTAAACATTGATTTACATATTATAAAAGCCGGTTTGTTGCCGGCTTTTACTGTTTCTGTTTTCCTTAAGGAAACACAACCGCAGGGTAGCGGTCCAGGTTTGGTTTAGGCAGGCTGGAGCCGTAATAAGCATTGATTTCGTCAATGAATTTACGGGCAACAAGCGCATATCCTTTAGGGGTAAGGTGTACACCATCAAGGCTAAATGCATTACCAGATACAAATGCATTGGTGAAGGTTGCACCTCCTTCGGTGATACCTCCGCTTACCACACGGTCAAAGAATGTATTCATATCAACCAATGCGAAAGTATTTTCCGTTGCAACGGTTCTGATCACATTGTTATAAGCCGTGATGGCATCTTCTATCTGCTTTACTTCTGTAGCATCTAAAACATAAGCTGCTGGCAGAATCGCCCTGCCCTCAAGTGGGTTAAACACATCAGGATTTGATACACCTGAAAGTAAAATCTTATCGGTTTCACGAGCCATTCTGAATGTTGTGGGGCTGGTCTCATCGGCAACAATAAATGGATTCATGCCTTCTGCAAAATTAGGGAAGAATCCGGCAGAACGTAACTGGGTTAGCTGAGCCTGCTGATTTGCGTTTACAGCTGCAACACCTTCTGCTCCGATTGCCTGCTCAAGATTACCTGATGCATCGGCTTGCAATGCGCCCTGATAATTTTGATTGATCTGGGCTTGTACAGGTTCGGATGCAAGGTTCTGGTCTACGATTGCAGATACTGCCTCTGGCTGCCGGTCATTAGTAAGCGATGTAACAAGCGCATTCACTACAGCCTGGCCTTCTGCTGACTGTACGTAAGCCTGGGCCTGTTCATCTGACATACCACCTTGCCTGGCCTGCTGATATACTGCCTGCGGAGCTACAACAGCAATGATTTGCCTTCTGGCACCTTCAGTAATTACGCCTCTAATCACCTGGTTTCTTAACTGGCCTTCGAAGCCGGCATTAAGAAGTGAAGCCTGCTGCTGTGTAATAGGACCAAGGCCATTCCAGGGGAATTGATTGAACATTGGGGTACCACCTATATCCGGAATGTTTGCCAGTGCTCCTTCAATGTTAGGATTGGCATCTTTAAGCTGTGCAACAATTGCCCGGTAGCGGGCTTCGAAATCAGCTGGAGAAGTGATCTCATCAGTTTCGCCACCTGCCAGTGCATAACCCAGCACATCGTTATTGCCGATCCACAGCGTAAAGAAGGTAGGGTTCTGGGCGGTTGCCATGCCTACCACCGTAGCAGCTGGCGATGTAGCAAATCTTGCAAAGTAAGGGTTACCCTGAGCAGAACCATAACCAACCGTTGTTAAATGGCCAACCCGGGCGCCAGGCACGCCCAAATTCTGGAATGTACCACTAATGGGCGCATAAACCTGTTGTGGTGAAAGTCCATCAGTAACGGTCCTTACCACAGGTCTGCCGTCTGCACCAAAGCTTTGTATGTAGCGGGTACCATTTGCTATTCCTTCAGGTAGTAATGGCTGGTTAAAAGTGAGGGCAGGCTGTATGGTCTGCATTTTTTCAGCAAGAATTGCTGGATAAGACCAGATCTGGCCTTGTCTGTTCAGCGCAGCATCTGCATAGCCGGCTGTAAGAGAGTTACCTAAAGCTACGTAAACGGAGAAATCTGCCTGTCCGCTGGCAGCTTCCAAAGAAGGCTGATCCAGTTCTATCTCTGGTTCACAGGCTGTAAAAGCCATGGCAGCAATTATGGCCAGCAGGGGGTATTTCAGTTTTATATAATTCATGATGATGTATCTTAGAATTTATAGGTGAATGAAAGGCCGGGAACTACCGCAATAGACTTATAGGTACCAACAGGATTGTCGATAGCAGGGTCCTGCAGTTCTACATTAGAACGTTGCTCTTTGTTGATGTAAAGGAACGAACCATCTAAAACAATACGGTCGCCAAAAGAAAGGCCAAAGCCTGCAGTCAGGCCAAGGGTGTTGGCATCTGGTGTTTCTGCAGTAAGAAATCCTTCCTGTACGGGAGTCTGGTCGTAATACGCACCGGCGCGAAGTTTGAATGTTTCAGCAACGCTGTATTCACCACCAAATTTGAAAGTCCAGGCATCTTCATATTTTCTGGGTGCCTCTGTAAAGGTTTGGCCTCCCACAGGATCACCATAGTCAAAACGAAGCCGCTCATAAGCACTCCAGCCGGCCCGGCTTACATCTACACCAAACATCAGCTTGTCTGTTACCTGGTAAGCAGCGCCAATGGTCAGGTAGGAAGGTAATGGAAGTTCTGCAGTAAAAGAAGTTCTTTCAGGAACCAGCCCAGAAGCTACAATAAAGGCAGGGCGATCAGAGAAAGTGGCTTCTCCATCTTCTACCTCCATATTAACACGGCTGCGGTAATTTACACCCACAGTAAGCTTATCACTGGGGGCAAAGAAAATACCCAGGTTATAACCAATGCCACTGGCTTTGCCATCCAGCTCGGCATGAATAAATTGTCTTGGCTCATAGCTTAGCGGTTCCAGGTCGCGCTGCAGGTTTACATTGCCTATCGAATAGATAAAACCTGCACCTATAGATACTTTATCACTGATCTTATAGCTGATGGTAGGCTGTATAAAGATTGCAGACAGAGACAATTGTGTAAGGCTTGTTCTGCCTACCCATTCGTTGCCCCAGTTAACAGTACTGCCATAGGGGGTATAAACGCCCAGGCCAAACTTCAGCTTACTTTCTTCAGGCCCGAAAGCAGCAAAAACATGAAAGGGTGTACCGGTAGGGTTATCTGTTCTGTAGATCTCGTTTGGATTATCTGCCGGGCGGAAGGCAATGTTGGCATAGATTAAGTTTGCGCCAACCTGCACACCATTTTGGCGCATCATGGCCAGTGCACCGGGGTTAAAATTGATGGATGAAGGATCGGGGCGCAAACCTACACCAATGTTGCCCATGGCAGTTGAGCGGTTGCTCTGGAGTAGTACCTGATACCCGCTGGCCCAGGCACTACCGCTCAATAGAGCTGCAGCGAGCAGTGTCAAAAGTCCTCTTTTCATGCTTTGTGTAAAGGTTATCAATAAGATAAATTTCTTGAAATATACGTATAACACTTGATTACTTGAAGGAATGGCGCAACACAGGCTAATATATGCTGCATGCAGCGTATTAAAAGATGTTATTATACTATTGCCTTTTTTGAAATGTTTGCAAGAAAGGGTTTAAGGTGTTGTATTTATTTGAATAATGGCGGCTAATATTTACAACAAAAAATTATGAAAACGTTTGCGTTTCCTTCTTTTGGAGCTTTTGCTGAATATCGTGGATGATAGGATGTGCATGAAGTTTGCCATTTTCTATGAATATTTTGGCTGTTTCTTCTCCGCCAACTACTGAACCTGCCATATAAATACCTCTAACATTGGTTTCATAAGTTTCCGGATTTAGCTGCGGAATGGCGGCATCGCCCTGCACTCTTATTCCTGCCCTGGAGATAAACTCAACGTCCGGCCGGTATCCAGTCATCAAAAATACGAAATCGGCCTCCAGCCGCTGAACAGTATCGGTGGGCAGGTGGCGTATCCTGATGGAGCCAGGCTTAATTTCTTCAATGATAGAATTGAAGCAGGCTTTCACTTCCTGCTTTTTGATGCGGTTCTCAAGGTCTGGCCTGATCCAGTATTTTGCTGTTTTATCAAGCTCGCCAAACTGATGCACCAGGGTAACTTCAGCATGGTTACGATACAGATCAAGGGCAACCTCTACGGCTGAATTGGCGCCACCCACTACAACAGTTTTTGTACCGGAGTAGCGATAGGCTTCATCATAGTAATGCATTACGTGTGGCAGGCCTTCGCCGGGTATGTTCAGCATCCTGGGCAGATCGTAGTAGCCAGTAGCAATAATCACGTAGCTGGACCTGAATTTTCCCTTGGAGGTATCCAGCACAAAGCTGTTGGATTCTTCTTTAACTATGTCATTTACAGTGGTAAAGGCTTTTACCTTTAAATGGTAGTGTAAAGCTACCCTGCGATAATACTTCAGAGCTTCGGTGCGGGTGGGCCTGATGTCCTGCGAGATCAGTGGGAGGCCGCCTACTTCAATATTTTCAGAGGTGCTGAAGAACTGCATGTTCACAGGGTAGCGCCTGATGGCTTCTGTTATATTGCCTTTTTCCAGTATCAGGTAATTAAGCCCATTGTTAGCGGCTTCAATGCCACAGGCCAGGCCACAGGGGCCTGCGCCTATTATTATTAAGTCGTATGTATTATCGTTCATAGGCTGCAAAAGTAAGCATGCCAGCTGCTTTATAAAAGGATATAGCTGCTGTAGTATTGCCATCTCTCAAATTATGGAGCAGATAGCTGTATCAGTAATAAAAATTGCTACTGCTACCATACCTCAATTTAGCAGTGATTGTTTTTGAGATCTGCTTCAGGTAAATTCAGCAGGGAATAGGAGGCTGGTGCATCCTGCGCTTAGGGTAGCTAACTTGAATGAGTACCTAATGAGGTTGTTATAATATGTGGTTAATATCTAACGTATGCGTTAAACAAAACAGGATCGAAAGATGATTTAACAGTATGAATACCCTTTTGCGAATATTAATAATAGGCGGCCTTGTGTTGCTGCTTTCTTACTTTCTGCCGGGAGTTGCTGTAAGCAGTTTTTTAACAGCGCTACTGGTTGCGGCGGTACTGGCATTATTAAATGCCTTGTTGCGCCCAATCCTGGTTAGAGCATGTTTAAAAATTTTATTAGGCAGCGGGGGCTAAACGATTAAGAATAATTTGACAGTTTTGCCATAGCACCCAAGCTTCAGAACTTTCTATGGTTTTCTCGTGATCTTTGTCTAATCTGC
>JAESGL010000104.1_pt1 | contig 124702 bp, 101 predicted proteins | sample 9269711 | NCBI WGS metagenome assembly JAESGL01 (sample SAMN14515918, study PRJNA621676) | algae metagenome | isolation source: Kastovskya adunca ATA6-11-RM4 and co-occurring heterotrophs from soil and... | place: Chile: Atacama Desert | collected 2011-06-27 | reverse complement strand
ATGCTGACGGTGAAGTCCGACGACGTGGTCGGCCGCACCAAGGTCTATGAAGCGATCGTCAAGGGCGACGACACCTTCGAGGCCGGCATCCCCGAGAGCTTCAACGTGCTGGTCAAGGAAATGCGCTCGCTGGGCCTCAACATCGAGTTGAGCAGCCTGGAGGAGAATGACGGACTGGCCGAGGCGGCGGAATAAGCGACCTTCTCCCTCTCCCCGCTCGCGGGGAGAGGGTCGGGGAGAGGGGCAGTCCAGCCCGCTACCCTCTCCGCACTTCCCCTCTCCCAACCCTCTCCCCTGAAGGAGAGAGGGCTATGAGGTAAGATCATGAACGAACTGACCAATTTCGCGAACCCGGTGGCCAAACCGGAGACCTTCGACCAGATCCAGATCGGCATCGCCTCGCCGGAGCGCATCCGCTCGTGGTCGTTCGGCGAGATCAAGAAGCCTGAGACGATCAACTATCGCACGTTCAAGCCGGAACGTGACGGCCTGTTCTGCGCGCGCATCTTCGGTCCGATCAAGGATTACGAATGCCTGTGCGGCAAGTACAAGCGCATGAAGTACAAGGGCATCGTCTGCGAAAAGTGCGGTGTCGAAGTCACGGTGTCGAAGGTCCGCCGTGAGCGGATGGGCCATATCGAACTGGCCGCCCCGGTCGCGCACATCTGGTTCCTGAAGTCGCTGCCGTCGCGCATCGGCCTGCTGCTCGACATGCAGCTCAAGCAGCTCGAGCGCGTGCTGTACTTCGAATCGTACATCGTGATCGAGCCGGGCCTGACCGCGCTGGAAAAGTATCAGCTCCTCACCGAGGACGAACTGCTCGACGCGCAGGACCAGTATGGCGAGGACGCGTTCTCGGCCGGGATCGGCGCCGAAGCGGTCAAGCAGATGCTGATCGACCTCGACCTCGAGGGTGAAAAGCGGGACCTGCTCGAAGAGCTGGCCGTCACCAAGTCGGAACTGAAGCCCAAGAAGATCATCAAGCGGCTGAAGGTCGTTGAGAGCTTCCTGGAATCGGGCAACCGTCCCGAATGGATGATCCTCGACGTCGTGCCGGTCATTCCGCCCGAACTGCGTCCGCTGGTGCCGCTCGACGGCGGCCGCTTCGCGACGTCGGACCTGAACGACCTGTACCGCCGCGTCATCAACCGCAACAACCGCCTGAAGCGGCTGATGGAACTGCGCGCGCCGGACATCATCGTCCGCAACGAAAAGCGCATGTTGCAGGAAGCGGTCGACGCGCTGTTCGACAACGGCCGTCGCGGCCGCACGATCACCGGCGCCAACAAGCGTCCGCTGAAGTCGCTGTCCGACATGCTGAAGGGCAAGCAGGGCCGCTTCCGCCAGAACCTGCTCGGCAAGCGCGTCGACTATTCGGGTCGTTCGGTCATCGTGACCGGCCCGGAACTCAAGCTGCACCAGTGCGGCCTGCCGAAGAAGATGGCGCTCGAGCTGTTCAAGCCGTTCATCTACGCGCGTCTGGACGCCAAGGGTCTGTCGATGACCCTGAAGCAGGCCAAGAAGTGGGTCGAGAAGGAACGCAAGGAAGTCTGGGACATCCTCGACGAAGTCATTCGCGAGCACCCGGTCATGCTGAACCGCGCGCCGACGCTGCACCGTCTGGGCATCCAGGCGTTCGAGCCGGTGCTGATCGAGGGCAAGGCGATCCAGCTGCACCCGCTGGTCTGCTCGGCGTTCAACGCCGACTTCGACGGCGACCAGATGGCCGTGCACGTTCCGCTGTCGCTCGAAGCGCAGCTGGAAGCGCGCGTCCTGATGATGTCGACCAACAACATCCTGTCGCCCGCCAACGGCAAGCCGATCATCGTGCCGTCGCAGGACATGGTGCTGGGTCTCTACTATCTGTCGATGGAAAAGACCGGCGAGCCGGGCGAAGGCATGCTGCTGGGCGACATGGCGGAGGTGCATCAGGCACTGCACGCCGGCGCCGTCACGCTGCACACCAAGATCGTCAGCCGCGTTCCGCAAACCGACGAGAATGGTCAGCAGTATCTCAAGCGCTATGAGACCACCCCGGGTCGCATGTTGCTGGGCGAATGCCTGCCGAAGTCGCACAAGGTGCCGTTCGACACGGTCAACCGCCTGCTGACCAAGAAGGACGTCGGCGACGTCATCGACGAGGTGTATCGCCACACCGGTCAGAAGGAGACCGTGCTGTTCGCCGACGCGATCATGGCGCTGGGCTTCCGCCACGCGTTCCGTGCCGGCATCTCGTTCGGCAAGGACGACATGCTGATCGCGCCGGACAAGGACAAGCTGGTCGACGAGACCCGCGATCAGGTGAAGGACTTCGAGCAGCAGTATCAGGACGGCCTGATCACGCAGCAGGAAAAGTACAACAAGGTGATCGACGCCTGGAGCCGTTGCGGCGATCAGGTCGCGACCAGCATGATGGACGAAATCAAGGCGGTCCGCCGCTACGAGGAAGGTCCGATGAAGGGTCGCGAGAAGCCGATCAACTCGATCTACATGATGGCCCACTCGGGTGCCCGCGGTTCGCAGGCGCAGATCAAGCAGCTGGCCGGCATGCGCGGGCTGATGGCCAAGCCGTCGGGCGAGATCATCGAAACGCCGATCATCTCGAACTTCAAGGAAGGCCTGACCGTCCTTGAATATTTCAACTCGACCCACGGCGCCCGCAAGGGCCTTGCGGATACGGCGCTCAAGACGGCGAACTCGGGTTACCTGACCCGCCGTCTCGTCGACGTGTCGCAGGACTGCGTCGTCATCATGGACGATTGCGGTACCCAGCGTGCGCTCGAAATGCGCTCGATCATCGAAGGCGGCGCGACCATCGCGTCGCTCGGCGAACGCATCCTCGGCCGGACCACGGCAGAGGACGTGGTCGATCCGAAGACCGGCGAAGTCGTGTTCCCGACCGGAACGCTGCTCGACGAAGCCATGGTCGCGAAGATCGAGGCGATGGGCCTTCAGGCGATGAAGATTCGCAGCCCGCTGGTCTGCGAAGCCAAGGTCGGCGTCTGCGGCACCTGCTACGGCCGCGACCTCGCCCGCGGTACGCCGGTGAACATCGGCGAAGCGGTCGGCGTCATCGCGGCGCAGTCGATCGGTGAGCCGGGCACGCAGCTGACGATGCGTACCTTCCACATCGGTGGTGCGGCACAGCTGAACGAACAGTCGAACCTCGAAGCGCCGGTCGACGGCACGGTCGAGTTCCGCGACCTGCGCCTGATCGAGGATCAGCGCGGGCGCCGGGTGGTGCTCAGCCGTTCGGGTGAGATCGCGATCGTCGACATGGACGGCCGCGACCTGTCGGTCCACCGCATCCCCTATGGTGCGTATGTGCTGTTCGACGATGGTCACATCGTTTCGCAGGGCGACCGCATGGCGGAATGGGACCCGTTCACCGCCCCGGTCATCACCGAAACCGCCGGTACCGTGAAGTTCATCGACCTGATCGAGAACAAGACGGTCACCGAGCGCGTCGACGAAGCGACCGGTATCGCCCAGCGCGAGATCATCGAATATCGCGCGACGTCGAAGTCGAAGGAGGATCTGCGTCCGCGCATGACCCTGCTCGACGCGAATTCGGGCGAGGCCGCGCGCTACATGCTGGCGCCGGGCGCGGTGCTGTCGGTCGAGGACGGTGCACAGGTACAGGCGGGTGACGTTCTCGCCCGTGTCGCCCGTGAATCGGCCAAGACCCGCGACATCACCGGCGGTTTGCCGCGCGTCGCCGAGCTGTTCGAGGCGCGCATCCCGAAGGAGGCGGCGATCATCGCCAAGGTTTCGGGCCGCGTCGTGTTCGGCAAGGATTACAAGGCGAAGCGCAAGATCGGCATCCAGCCCGAGGATGGCGGCGAGGTCGTCGAGTATCTGATCCCGAAGTCGAAGGTGATCGACGTTCAGGAAGGCGATTACGTCAAGCGCGGCGACAACCTGATCGGGGGTTCGCCGAACCCGCACGACATTCTGGAAACGCTCGGCATCGAGCCGCTGGCCGAATATCTCGTCAGCGAAATCCAGGGCGTCTACCGGTTGCAGGGCGTGAAGATCAACGACAAGCACATCGAGACGATCGTTCGTCAGATGCTGCAGAAGGTCGAGATCACCGACGGTGGCGACACCACCCTGCTCGCCGGCGAACAGCTCGACCGTGACGAGATGGACGAAGCCAATGCAAAGCTCGCGCCGGGTCTGGCCCCGGCACAGGGCAAGCCGGTGCTGCTCGGCATCACCAAGGCGTCGCTGCAGACCCGCAGCTTCATCTCGGCCGCATCGTTCCAGGAAACGACCCGCGTCCTCACCGAAGCATCGGTGCAGGGCAAGATCGACAGCCTGAACGGTCTGAAGGAAAACGTCATCGTCGGCCGCCTGATCCCGGCGGGCACCGGTGCCGGCATGAACCGCCTGCGCGTCGCGGCCTCGTCGCGCGATGCGGCACTGCGTGCCCAGCAGCGGGCGCTGGCGGGCTTCATCGCGCCGAACTCGGCCGAGGAAGAACATGCCGCCGAACTGGCCCGTTCGCCCCGCGACGGCCAGGGCGTCAGCGATCCGCTGGCCGATGTCGTGCCCTCGGGCACCGGCACCGACGCCGATGCGGGCGAGTATCTGAACGACTGATCGTTCGGGTCTTCGTGCGTTGAACGAACCGCCGTCCGGGCAACCGGGCGGCGGTTTCGTTTTGGGGAGCAAGGCACCGCACACACCAACACGTCACCCCGGGCCTGCCCCGGGGTCCCGCTTCTTTCCTGCCGCCGTGAAGAAGAAGCGGGACCCCGGATCAAGTCCGGGGTGACGGTGGTTCGGCGCCACCTTCCCTCCCCCGCGCGCGCGTCCTACCCTGCCGCGAACCAAGGGGGACCCATGCACCGCATCCTGTTCGCGCTCCTGCTGCTCGCCGCGCCGGCGGCCGCCCAGACCTATCGCACCGACTTTGACCCATCGGCGCACAAGGGGCCACGCTCCGGCCCGGCCAACGACGTCATGGTGCTCGGCTCGCCGCATCTGTCGCAACTGCCCGACCGGTTCCGCCCGGAGGCGCTCGCCCCGCTGCTCGACCGGCTGGCGGCGTGGAAGCCGCAGGCGATTGCGATCGAGGCGCTGTCAGGCGCGCAATGCGATCAACTGCGCCGCTACCCCTATCGCTATGCCGATACCGTGCCGGACTATTGCTGGGACCCGGCACCGGCCAGAGCCGCGACGGGGCTCGATGTGCCCGCCGCCAATGCGGAGTTCGAAGCGTTGCTGGCGACGTTGCCGGCCACGCCCAGGCCGGCCGACCGGCGCAAGCTGGCGGCCTTGTTCCTCGCCGGCGGCGAACCGGCATCGGCGCTGGTGCAGTGGCTGCGGCTGCCGGTCGCCGAGCGCAAGGCCGGCGACGGGCTGGACGCCGTGCTGGTCGCGCGACTGACCACCTTGGAGACCCGCCGCGACGAAAGCCTGATGATCGCGGCACGACTGGCCGTGCGGCTCGGCCTCCAGCGCGTCTATGCGATGGACGACCATAGCGCCGATCGCGCGATGCCGAAGGCGGAGGAAGCCGCCTATGGCAAGGCGATGCAAGCCGCATGGGACAATCCGGTGCTCAAGCGGCGGATGGCGGCGATCGACGCGATGCAGGGCGATTTGGCCACGAGCGCAGGCGTGCTGACCACCTATCGCGGCTATAACGCGCCAGGTCAGGGGCAGATCGCGTTCGACAGCGACTTCGGCGCCGCGCTGGAGGAACCCTCCCCCCAGCGTTTCGGCCGGCAATATGTCGCCTATTGGGAAACCCGCAACCTGCGCATGGCCGCCAACATCCGCGACATGCTGGGCGAGGCGCCGGGGATGCGCGCGCTGGTCATCGTCGGCGCGTCGCACAAGCCGTATCTGGAGGCGTATCTGCACCAGATGCACGACGTCCGCATCGTCGATGTGATGCCGCTGCTGCGCTGATCCGGAGCCGGCGCGGCGTCCGGTCGTTGTCCGCTGGATAACAGGAGAGGACATGCCATGGCGCAGGACGACGCAACCGCCGACACGCTGGCCGACAGCGTCGACGACGCCATGCTGGCCAAGACCAGCCCGCCGCTCGGCGCGATGGTCCTGCTGGGCATCGCGGCGGGGGCGCAGATCGGCTTCGGTGCGATCGGCTATCTGGTCGCGCAGGCCGGGATGACGCCGGGTGGCGGGACGCGATTGCTGTCGGGCATCGCCTTTTCGGTCGGGCTGATGCTGGTGATGGTCACGGGCACGCAGCTGTTCACCGGCAACACGATGCTGGTCCTGCCCGCCGCGCAGGATCGGCTGGGCATCGGCGAGACGCTGCGCGACTGGAGCGTGGTGTGGGTCGCGAACCTGATCGGCAGCCTCGCCATCGCGGCATTGTTCGTCGCATCGGGCGCTCCGCAGGCGATCGACGGCGCGGTCGCACAGGCGGCGCTGAAGACCGCCGATACCAAGCTGGCGAAGGACTGGGGCGAACTCCTCGCATCGGGCGTGCTCGCCAACATGCTGGTCTGCCTCGCGGTCTGGATGGCGACGGGGGCCAAGACCGTCGCGGGCAAGATCGCCGCCGTGATCGGCCCGGTCACGCTGTTCGTCGCGGCGGGGTTCGAACATTCGGTGGCGAACATGACGCTGCTGCCGATCGCCTGGGCGCTGGACCATGCGGCGGTGCCGGTCGGGCCGCTGCTCGGCAATCTGTTACTGGCGACGGCGGGCAATATCGTCGGCGGGTCGCTGGTGGCGATCACCCTCGCGGCGGGGCATCGGGTGCTGGCGAAGTAACCGTCGCCGGCCCGCCCCGGCAAATCTCCCCATGACCGTACGGGACAAGAGCCGCTCGAGGCCCCAGCCTTCGCTGGGGCGACGTCTGTGGGACGTCGGGAAAACCGCTCCACCGTCACCCCGGACTTAATCCGGGGTCCCGCTTCTTCTGCGACGTCGGCGATACAGCGGCCCCCCGAATCAAGTCCGGGATGACGAGAACGGTAACCACCTGTCGTTGGTCGGTCGCGACCGTTACGATCGCCCGCGCCCAAATATGAAAGAGGCCGCCGGGGTCTCTCGACGCCCGGCGACCTCAAGCATGGTCAGCGGCCGGAAGCTCCAGCCCGGGAGACCATGCGAGCCGCTTGCATGGGGCCACGGCGTTGACTGGGGGAGGATACCCCCCGCACGCGGCCGACCCGCTTTAGCGGCGCGTCTCCCGAACGAACTGAACCGACCCCATTGCTGAACCATGAGACATCGGATCACCTCCTTTCGCTAGTTAAAGCCGTTACGCACCGACCGGTGCGCATCCCGAACGTGGGGCATCCGCGGCCTGCGTACAAGACTTGTATTGCACGATGTTTCCGCCATACTCGACCGCCCGGGCCGCGTTCAGCGCCCCGCCGGGCGACATCCCCGCACCACCGCACCGATCGCCTTGTTGCCGGGCACCTGCAGCACCGGGGTCTTGCCCGACGTGATCCCGAACCGCTCCGCCTTGGCCAGCGCGTCGAGGAAGGTCTGGCCGGTGCTGACCGCCGCCTCCAACGCGCCGTCGACCATCTGTGCCGGAAAGGTCGCAGCGGCGTCATCGGTGAACAGGCGGATCGAATCGCCCTCGAAGGGGCCGCGCGAAAGCAGGATTTGCCGGCCCGACCGGTCGCAGCGAATCGCGAAGACGATGCCTTGCTCGTCGGAAAAGGTCGCCGCGCCGGGCTTCGCCGACCACGTTCCGGTCACTGACACCGCCCCGTCCAGTTCGGGCGTCGGCAACTGCCCGGGCCTGAGCACACGCGGCGACGGAGTCGGGCGGGGTGCGGGTGTCGCGCGGGCAGTGGGCTTGGGCGCAGGCGGCGGCGGTTCGCTCGAACAGCCTGCCAGCGCCAGCAGCGCGACCAGCGCCCGCCCCCGCATCAGCGGCGGCAATCCTCGGTCACGCGCAGCACCTCGGCCCAGGCGGGCAGGACCAGGCGCCCGACCGGCGTCCCTTCGACCACGAACCGCCCCCGGCTGAACCCGATCGCGTCGAGCAACCGGTCGCTGGCGGGCAGCGCCACCCCGACCCCGCCCGCCATCAGCTGGACGTTCAGTGTCCGCTGTGTGCTGGTCGTGCGGATCGTGACGGGGCCGGCGACGGGGCGCGCGGTGGCAAAGAGCATCGTCACCTGACCCGCCCCCCGGTCGCAGGTCAGCGTCGCCAGCGGCGCGGCACCGCGCACGCCATAGCTCGCCGCCGATCCGCCGCTTAAGCCCCGATATTGCCAGTCGCCCGGCGTACGCGGCAGGTCGCGCCAGTCGGCGACCGGTGCCACCGGAGTCGGCCGGACCGGCACCGGACGTTGTGCGGGCGCCGGCACCTCTTCGGTCCCGGGCGGCGCACCGGGCGGTACACACCCGGCCAGCAGGATGACGGCGGAAAGGGGGAACAGGATACGCATGCCCCCCTTATGGGCGATGCGGGCGGCAGCCTCAACCGGGGATGGGGCCGCCCTGCGCCGTCCTTCGTCCCCTTCGTCATTCCGGCGAAAGCCGGAATCCATGGTCACGGAACGTCGCGATGGAGCCGAGAACACCCGACACAATGGATCCCGGCCTTCGCCGGGATGAGGACAGTTGCTCCGTCGTCACCCCGGCGAAGGCGGGTGGCCAGATGCGCTGGCATTGCGATTCCAGCCGCTACGACGACGTTTATGGATTCCCGACTTCGCGCGAACGACAGGCGAACTACCGCCGCCGCCCGCCCCCGCCGGCCATCCGCATCGCCTTCTGCTTGCCATAGCGCGTCTTGCGCGTCCCCGGCTTGCCCTCGTTCGACCGCCCCATGACCGGCGCCTTGTGCTCGCTCGCCGGCAGGCCGAGTTCCTCGCTTTCGAGCGCACGGATTTCGTCGCGCAGCCGCCCGGCAGTCTCGAACTCCAGGTTCGCCGCCGCCTCGCGCATCTGCTTTTCGAGGCTTTCGATATAGGACCGCAGGTTATGGCCGACCATATGCGGCCGTTCTTCGTCGATCTCCACCGTCACCTGATCGCGCGACGCGACGTCGGCGATGATGTCGCCGATCTGGCGCTTGATCGTGGTCGGCGTGATGCCGTGCGCCTCGTTATACGCCCGCTGCTTTTCGCGACGGCGATCGGTCTCGGCGATGGCGCGCTCCATGCTGCCGGTGATGCGGTCGGCATAGAGGATCACCCGCCCGTCGACGTTGCGCGCCGCGCGGCCGATCGTCTGGATCAGCGAGGTTTCGGAGCGCAGGAACCCTTCCTTGTCGGCATCGAGGATCGCGACCAGCCCGCATTCGGGAATGTCGAGGCCCTCGCGCAGCAGGTTGATGCCGACCAGCACGTCGTACACCCCCATCCGCAAATCGCGGATCAGCTCGATACGCTCCAGCGTCTCGACGTCCGAGTGCATGTAACGGACCTTCAGGCCCGCCTCATGCATGAACTCGGTCAGATCCTCGGCCATGCGCTTGGTGAGGGTCGTGACCAGCGTGCGATAGCCGAGCTTCGCCGTCTCCTTCGCCTCGTGGATCAGGTCGTCGACCTGTTCCTCGACCGGGCGGATCGTGATCGGCGGATCGATCAGCCCGGTCGGGCGGATGACCTGTTCGCTGAACACGCCGCCGGTCTGCTCCATTTCCCAATCGCCCGGCGTCGCCGACACGCACACCGTCTGCGGGCGCATCGCGTCCCATTCGTTGAAGCGCAAGGGGCGGTTGTCGATCGCGCTGGGCAGGCGGAATCCGTACTCGGCCAGCGTGATCTTGCGGCGATGGTCGCCGCGCGACATGCCGTTGATCTGGGCGATCGTCTGGTGGCTTTCATCGACGAACAGCAGCGCGTTCTCGGGCAGATATTCGAACAAAGTGGGCGGCGGCTCGCCCGGCAGGCGGCCGGTCAGGAAGCGGCTGTAATTCTCGATCCCCGCGCAGCTACCGGTGGCGGCGATCATCTCCAGGTCGAAATTGGTGCGCTGTTCCAGCCGCTGCGCCTCCAGCAGCTTGCCCTCCGTCACTAGTTCCTTCAGCCGCTCGGCCAGCTCATGCTTGATCGCCTCCGCCGCCTGTTTCAGCGTCGGGCCGGGGGTGACATAGTGCGAGTTCGCATAGACGCGGATCGAATTGAGATTGGCGATCTTCTTGCCCGTCAGCGGGTCGAACTCGGTAATCTCCTCGATATCGTCCCCGAAAAAGGTGATACGCCACGCGCTGTCCTCATAGTGCGACGGGAACAGCTCTAGGCTGTCGCCGCGCACGCGGAAATTGCCGCGCTGGAACGCGGCGTCGTTGCGCTTGTATTGCAGCGCGACCAGCTTGCGCACGATCTCGCGCTGGTCGACGACATCGCCCTTCTTCAGGTCGAAGATCATCGCCGAATAGGTTTCGACCGATCCGATACCGTACAGGCACGACACCGACGCGACGATGATGACGTCGTCGCGCTCGAGTAGCGAGCGGGTGGCCGAGTGGCGCATCCGGTCGATCGCCTCGTTGGTCGAGCTTTCCTTCTCGATGTACGTGTCCGAACGCGGAACGTACGCTTCGGGCTGGTAATAGTCGTAATAGCTGACGAAATATTCGACGGCATTGTCGGGGAAAAACGACTTCATTTCCCCGTACAGCTGCGCCGCAAGTATCTTGTTCGGCGCGAGAATCAGCGCCGGGCGCTGCAATTCCTCGATGGTCTTGGCCATGGTAAAGGTTTTGCCCGACCCGGTAACGCCAAGCAGCACCTGATCCTTCTCCCCCCCCTTCGCCGCCGCGACCAGTTCCCGAATCGCGGTCGGCTGGTCGCCGGCGGGCTGGTAATCGGACTTGATGACGAAGCGTTTGCCCGCATCCACCTTCTCCGGCCGGGCCGGGCGGTGGGGGATGAAGGTCTGCCCGGTTTCCGGCTCGGACAGGTCGGTGCGGATCATGATCGCCATGGGTCCGAATATGGGTGTCGCAGAACGGGACGGCAACATTCGGGGTGGCCGGTTTTGCGATTCACACGACGGCGCGAAGAAGAAGGAACTGGTTCGCGCAGAGGCGCGGAGACGCGGAGGGGTTGCGCTGGTGGAACCGTCCCTCGTTGCGCCGCCGAACGCCGGATATCGTCATGCCAGCGAAGGCTGGCATCTGCGCGGCGAGGCGCGCGCTTCACAACCAGGAGACCCCAGCCTGCGCTGGGGTGACGTTCGGGGCGGGACAAGCGCTGGCCGGTCACGAAACCTGCTCCGCGCCTCCGCGCCTCCGCGCGAAAACGACCTTCTTCTTCGCAACCTTCGCCCGAACCGAAACCCTCTCGACACCCGCCCCGAACCCGATAGCTTGACGCCCCAAAGGGGACCCGAACCATGCGCAAACTGATCGCCACCGCCGCCTGCCTGTTCGCCACGACGCCGGCCATGGCCGAACCCGATTGGGCCCCAGCGGTGCGCGCCGATTACAAGGTGTCGCTGGGCAGCATGTGGGACTGGTTCCACCGCAATCCGGAATTGTCGTTCAAGGAGGTGAAGACCGCCGAACGCATGGCGACCGAGCTGCGCGCCGTGCCCGGGATGCAGGTCACCACCGGCATCGGCGGCACCGGCGTCGTCGGCGTATTGAAGAACGGCCCCGGGCCGACCGTGCTGGTCCGCGCCGACATGGACGGCCTGCCGGTCGAGGAGAAATCGGGCCTGCCCAATGCCAGCAAGGCGCGACAGGTCGGCGTCGACGGGGTCGAGGCACCGGTGATGCACGCCTGCGGCCACGACACCCATATCACCGCGATGGTCGGCACCGCCCGCCGGCTGGCGGCGCTGAAGGACCGGTGGAAGGGTACGATCGTCTTCATCGTCCAGCCTGCCGAGGAACGCGTCGGCGGGGCGAAGGCGATGCTCGCCGACGGCCTTTACAGTCGCTTTCCCAAGCCCGATTACGCGCTCGCCTTCCACGTCGCCGCCGGATTGCCGGCGGGGATGGTGTCGGCGTCGGAGGGCATCCAGTATTCGTCGTCGGACTCGGTCGACATCGACGTCCCCGGCATCGGCGCGCACGGCGCCAGTCCGCATGCCGGCAAGGACCCGGTCTATATGGCGTCGCAGCTGGTGATCGCTTTGCAGGGCCTGATCAGCCGCGAACGCCAGCCGCTCGACCCGGGCGTCATCACCGTCGGCTCGTTCCATGCCGGGCTGAAGCACAACATCATCAGCGACATGGCCAAATTGCAGGTGACCGTCCGCGCCAATGACGAGGGCACGCGCAAGCAACTGCTCGACGGCATCCAGCGTGTGACCACCGGCATCGGCACGCTGAACGGCATGCCCGCCGACAAGATGCCGACCGCCAAGGTGATCGAGGGCACGCCGACCACGATCAATGACGGCCCCCTCGCCCGCCGCCTCAACGCGGTGATGGCGGCGACGCTGGGCCCGAAGAATGTCGTGCCGTTCGAACAGACCGGCATGGGCGCGGAGGACTTCGCCTATCTGGTCCAGCCCGATTCCAAGGTAAAAGGCTATTATTTCGCGGTCGGCGGCACGCCGATGGCGGACATCGTCGCGGCCCGGAATGGCGGGGCGCCGGTGCCGTCGCACCATTCGCCACTGTTCAAGGTCGCGCCGGAGCCATCGATCGTGACAGGAACGATCGCGATGACCGCAGCGGTGCTGGATTTGCTGGGGCCGCAGTCGGGTAACTGACCTGCTCCTTACCCCGTTCGGTTCGAGCAGCTTCGAGCCTGTCGAGAAGCGTCCGTCGAGAACTCCCGGTTGCCTGGAACAACCCCCTTCTCGACTACGGTTCTCGGCAGGCTCGAACCTCCGCTCGAAGCAAACGGAAGGGGGGCGGACGGGCGGAAGCGTAAACACAACCGTTCGTGCTGAGTAGGGGCCGAGCGAAGTCGAAAACCCGTATCGAAGTACCTGTCGCGGTCCTTCGATACGCCCTTTCGACAAGCTCAATGGCTACTCAGGACGAACGGATATGATCACCCAAACACCGACCAATCCGCCTTGTCCGCCAGCAACTCCAGCGCCCTCACCCCCAGGATCGAATTTCCCTGCCGGTCGAGATTGTTCGACCACACCGCGATCGACGCGACCTGCGGCACGATGGCGAGGATACCGCCACCCACGCCGCTCTTCGCCGGCAGCCCGACGCGGTACGCGAAGTCGCCCGACCCGTCATATTGCCCGCTGGTCGTCATCAGCGACAGCAACCGCCGCGTCCGCTTGGCGCGCTTGTCGTCCTCTGCATCGCCGGTGCGCGCGGTGCGGGTCAGGAACAGCCCCGCCTTCGCCAGCGACTGCGCGCTTAGCTCGATCGCGCATTGATGGACATAGGCTTCCATCACCTCGTCGATGTCGCAATGCAGATTGCCGTGATGCTTGGCAAAGCTCATCATCGCACGGTTCAGGTCGCCGCCCTTGCGCCCGCTTTCCAGCACGTCGTCGTTCAGGACGACCTCGCCAAGGCCCGCCTCCCGCCGCACGAACTCGACCACCGCCCGTGCCGAGGCATCGTCGCCCTTATGCTCGACCAGAATGTCGCACACCACCAGCGCGCCGGCGTTGATGAACGGATTGCGCGGCACGCCCTTGTTGCGTTCGAGGTCGACGATCGAATTGAACGGATCGCCCGACGGCTCGCGTCCCACCCGCTTGAACACCTTGTCCCCGCACGCCTCCAGCGCCAGTTCCAGCGCGAAGACCTTGGCGATGCTCTGCACCGGAAAGCGGATATGCGAATAGCCGCCATGGAACAGCCCACCATCCGGCGTCGCCACCGCCATGCCGAACCAGTCGGGCGGATAGTCGAGACCGGCATCGGCCGCCTGCTCGATCTCGGCGGCGTTGGTGGTGATCTCCTCCGTCACCTCGGCGACGATGCGGGCGAGGTCGGTCATGGCAGTTCCTTGTTGCTATACGATCACCGGGTAGCACGCGCACCTGCCAAAGGCGAACCGTACCCCCGCGCAGGCGGGGGTCCAGAGCCACAAACGGCCGCGCCGGCGACCCTGGATCCCCGCCTGCACGGGGATAGGGCTGTCAGATCGACACCAGATTGTTCAGGTTGATGATCGGCAGCAGGATCGCCAGCACCATCATCAGCACCAGCCCGCCCATCAGCAGCAGCACCATCGGTTCGACCAGCGCCACCAGCGTCGCGACCAGCGCGTCGAGTTCGCGCTCCAATTCGCCCGACGCGCGGTCGAGCGCCGAAGCCAGCTTGCCCGACGTCTCGCCCGAAGCGACGATCGCCACCAGCATCGACGGAAAAATCTCCGCCTCCGCCATCGCCGCGCGCAAGGACAAGCCTTCGCGCACCCGCGCCGCGACGGTCAGCGCCTTGTCGCGCACGAAGCGGTTGGGGGTGACGGCGGCGGCGGCGTGCAGCGCCTCGACCAGCGGCACCGCGCTGCCGACCAGCGTGGCGAGACTGCCCGCAAAGCGCGCCGCATTATGCTGGCGGCTGAACCGGCGGAACGGCCGGCGCGTCGCCAGCCGCCGGTCGACCCGCAGCCGGTTGGCCGGCACCCGCAACCAGCGCGCACCGATCAGGAACAGCACCAGCGCCGCGACCGCGACGACCAGCCCGTACTTCTGGATGAACGCCGACAGCGCGATCAGCGCTCGCGTCAGGAACGGCAGTTCCGCCCCGCGCGACACGAACACGCGGACGATGTCGGGCACGACATAGACCATCAACAACACCATCATGCCGAAGCTGACGTTGGCCAGCAGCGCCGGGTACAGCAACGCCAGCTGCATCTTCTGCCCATTGGCCTGCCGGGTCTCGACGAAATTGGCGAGGTGGTTGAGCACGTCGGGCAACCGCCCCGACTGTTCCCCCGCCGCCACCGACGCGCGGTAAAATTCGGGAAACGCCTTGGGATGCCGCCCCAGCCCCTGCGCGAAGCTGCGCCCGTCAAGGATCGCGGCGCGCACGTCGAGCAGCAGCGCATTGACCGCGGCATTGTCCGCCTGCCCCGCGACGATGCGCAGCGATTCCTCGATCGAGATATCGGAGCCGACCAGCGTCGCGATCTGCCGGGTGAGCGTCGCCAGCGCCTTGGCCGACACGCCGCGCCGGAACAGCCGGGGCAGCTGGACACTGCCGAGCTTCGGACCTTTTTCCGCCGCTTCCTCGACCGACAGCGGAAGTTCGCCGCGCTCGCGCAAGAGCGCGCGGGCGGCGGCGGGGCTGGACGCTTCGATGACGCCCTTGACGGTGGCGCCGGTGCGGGAGGCGGCGCGGTAGGTGTAGGCTGTCACCGGCCTACCCCCGTCAAAATTCCCGTTTGGTTCGAGCAGCTTCGAGCCTGTCGAGAAGCGTCCGTCGAGAACTCCTGCCCAGCAGGACCCCGTTCTCGATACGCGCTCTCGACAAACTCGATCGCTACTCGAACCAAACGGGTGAGACTAAGGGTGTTGGAAATCACCCCTCATCCCGCACGACCCGCGCGACCTCCTCGACCGTGGTCACCCCGGCCCGCACCTTCGCCACGCCATCATCCAGCAACGCCGGATTATCCACCCGCGCCGCCCGCTCCAGTTCCGCCTCGGCCACGCCGTTATGGATCATCGCCTGCAACCGGTCGTCGACCGCGACGACCTCGTACAGCCCGGCACGCCCGCGATAGCCCTCGTGGTGGCACGCCTCGCAGCCGCCCTTGCGCCACAATTTCTTGCCCGGCTTGATCGCCCCGCCCAGCAGCACGCTGTCCGCCTCGGTCGCGCGATCCTGCCAGCGGCATTCGACGCACAACCGCCGCACCAGCCGCTGCGCGACCAGCCCGACCAGCATCGGTGCCAGCAGATAGCGTTCGACCCCCATGTCGATCAGCCGCGTGACCGATCCGATCGCGGTGTTGGTGTGCAGCGTCGACAGCACGAAATGCCCGGTCATCGACGACCGCACCGCCGTCTGCGCCGTTTCCTGATCGCGAATCTCGCCGACCATAATGACGTCGGGGTCCTGCCGCAGGATCGCGCGCAGTCCCCGCGCAAACGTCATGTCGGTGCGCGGATTGACCTGGGTCTGCGCGATGCCGGCCAGCTCATATTCGATCGGGTCCTCGACCGTCATCACGTTGCGGCGACGATCGTTCAGCCGGGTCAGCGCGGTATAGAGCGTCGTCGTCTTGCCCGAACCGGTCGGCCCGGTCACCAGCAGCAACCCGTGCGGCCGTTCGAGCAACCGTGCGAACACGCTCTCGTCGCGCTCCGACATGCCAAGGCCGGCGAGGTCGAGCATCATACCCCCGCGTTCGAGCAGGCGCAGCACTACCCGCTCGCCATGCTGCGTCGGCATGGTCGACACGCGGGCGTCGACGTCATGCCCGCCGATGCGCAGCGTCACGCGGCCGTCCTGCGGCGTGCGGCGCTCGGCAATATCGAGCTTCGCCATGACCTTGATCCGGCTGACCAGCAGCGGGGCGAGCGCGCGGGGCGGCTCGACGATATCGCGCAGCACGCCGTCGATGCGGAAACGGACGACCAGGCGCTTCTCCTGCGTCTCGACATGCACGTCCGACGCGCCTTCCTTGATCGCCTCCAGCAGCAGCGCATTGATCAGGCGAATGACCGGCGAGTCGTCGCGCGCGTCGAGCAGGTCGTCGACCGCTGCGGCGCTGTCGGCCAGTGCCGCGAGATCGGTTTCGGCCAGTTCGATGTCGGCGGCGGTCGATGCGCTGCCGCCATAGCTCGCCTGCAACGCCGCATCGAACGCACCGTCGTCCAGCGCCACGAACGGGATGCCCGGCGCGACCCGCTGCACCTCCAGCATCGCGTCCAGCGTCGCGTCGGCGCGGTGGACGCATTCCATGCCCGCCTTGCCCAGCCGGATCAGCACGCCGCCCTTGCGCGCATAGCCATAGGGCAGCCGCATCGGTTCGGCATGGAGCAGCGTGTCGGTCACGGCTGGAACTCCACGCTCGCATTGACCCGGCCCGACGTCGCGCCGCGTTGCATCGACACCCGCCGCACGCCGATGGTGCTGGTCGACGCGACCGAACTCAGCCATGTCACCACCGCCGGATAGGGCGAATCGGTCAGCGTCGCAGTGATCGCACCGTTCGCCTCCGCCACGACCGGCTGCAACCCGGCGGTCGCGGCGGTCGAACTGATGACGGCCTGCGGTGGCCCGGCGGCGATCGTTTGCGGCGCGCTTTCCAGCCGCCCGGCGGCGCGCACCCGCGCCATCAGCGTCTCGGCCTGGCGAATATCGGCTCGCGCCTGCGCCCGCGCCGCCTGCACCGGCTTCACCACGCCATAGACCAGCACGACCCCGGCCAGCAGCGCCGCCAGCGTCCCGACCAGCACCCGCTCGCGCGTCGACAGCCCCTGCCACCAGCTGTCGAAGCGACCCAGCGCCGCCTCGATCCGGGCGTTGCGTTTGAGCAGCACGATCATGCGCCGCGCGCCACGATGCGCAGCGTTCCGCCGGGGGCCACGACGACCTGCGCCGCGACGCCCGCTGCGGACAGGGCGGCGCGGACCCGGTCGGCCATGCCGGTTTCGGGCGATTCACAGTCGATGGTCAGCGCATTTCCTTCGAAATTCATGCTCCGCACCACCAGCACCGGCCCGATCGGGCTGAGCGCCCCGCCGACGCGCGACAGCAAGGGCACGAAGCGGTTGGTGCCGGTCGGGCGCGGCAGCAGGTCGGCGACCCGCACCATGAAATCATCGCCCCCGGTCGGCACCGCCGGCGCGGTCGTCGCGACCAGCTGCTGCAGCGCGTCGTAACGCCGCTCGGCGATCCGTTGCAGCATCAGCGTATCCGCCACCGCGATCACGCCATGCGCCAGCGCTGCCAGCCCAAGGATCATCGCGACCTTGCGCGTCGTGCTCGGCCATGCCGTCCGGCGGCGGGCATAGGCCCCCTGCCGCAAATCGATCGGCGCCGCCGCGACCCGGTCGGCCAGCGAGGCAAGCGGAAAGGCCGCGCCATCCCCCGCCATCGCTTCGGGCAAGGGATCGCCCGACGCCGCCACCTTCGGCCGCCCCGCCGCCTCCCATGCCGCCACCAGCATGGTGAGCGGCAGCGCGAATCCGGTGCCGTCGGCGGCGCGGACCAGCGCGCGCCCGGCCGTCACATCGACGCTCCACCCCTCGACCGGCACCGGCAGCATCAGCGCATCGGGCACGAACGCCGCCCCGGCGATACCCGCCGCCTCAGCGAACGCGAGCCATTCGGCCATCACCCCATGCCGGACCACCGCCACCAGATAGCGCTTGTCGCCGGCCGCATCGCCGAGCGCCAGATGCACCGCGTCGATCGGGTCGGCGATCCGGTCCTCGATCGCAAAGGGCAACGCCGCCAGCCGTTTCGCCCGGTTGGGCAGCGGCAGGTCGACGGCGAGGAGAAGGACCGATTCGGACGGCACGAGCAAGGTTGTTGCCGCCACCGTCCCATCGACTAATATGGCTTCGCCGCCCGCGACAGCCCACACGCCGGCGGCCGGACCGGCGGGGGCGGGTTCGATTGTCACAATGGCTTCATCGTGTGGACGCATTGGGGCGTGGATGCGCATCTTATTCCGAAAGTTTCGTGACACCTTGGCCGCGAACCCCGCCGCCCGCAAGGTTTCTGTCCCCGACCGCGAGGCGGGGCTGACATTGGTCGAAATGATCGTCGTGCTGGCGATCATCGCGCTGGTCGCCGCGCTGATCGTGCCCAACGTCATCAACCGCCCCGATCAGGCGCGGGTGACGACCGCCGGCACCGACATCAAGTCGATTTCCGCCGCGCTCAAAATGTACCGGCTGGACAATGGCGATTACCCGACGACGACACAGGGGCTGAAGGCATTGGTCGAGAAACCGACACAGCCGCCCGTCCCCGGCGCCTATCCGCCCGACGGCTATCTGTCGCAGATGCCGCAGGACCCATGGGGCAATCCGTACGTCTACGAATCGACCGGCGGGCGCTTTACGATCAAATCGCTCGGCAAGGACGGCAAGCCGGGTGGCGAGGGGCTGGACGCCGATATCGACGGGACGACCCGCTGAGTCAGTCCTTCCTCCGTCATTCCCGCGCAGGCGGGAATCCATTGCCGCCGACGCCTGCGATAGAGTCGCACGGTCGGTGTGTATGGCCCCCCGCCTGCGCGGGCGTGACGGACCGTGATTCCGAATCCGGCATGACCCTGATCGAAATGCTGATCGTCCTCGCCATCATCGGCGTAGCGGCGGGGGCGGTCAGCCTCGGCATCGGCAGTGCCACCCGCGCGCCGAACGTTGAAGCGGAAGCCCGCCGCCTCGCCGTCCGGCTGCAAGCGGCGGCGGACGATGCGATGCTCGGCGACCAGCTCATCGCGCTGACCACCGACACCCATGGCTATGGCTTCGCCCGGGTCGGCCCGCGCGGGCTGACGCCGATCACCGACGACGCGCTGGCATTCCATACCCTGCCAGGCGGCATGGTCATGGCACTCGACACCGCGCCACCGGTGATCCTGGGCGTCGACGGCACCGGGCAACCGCTCGGCGCGACGGTGACCGGCGGCGACCAGACTTGGCGGGTGCAGTATGACGGCGTGACCGCCCGCGCCACGAAGGTGACCCCATGATCCTCCCCGCTCCGCGGGGAGGTGGACCATGCGCAGCATGGTGGAGGGGGGTGTCCGCCCGCGTAACCGTCGCGTTGCGCCGCGACGCCCCTCCACCGGCGTGCGGCCGGTCCCCCTCCCCGCGCAGCGGGGAGGAACCACAAGCCGGCTTTTCTTTGATCGAGGCAATGGTGGCGCTGGCGGTATTGGCGATCGCCACGGTAGGGCTGATCGGCGCGGTCGAGCAGCACATCGATTCGACCCGTGGCGTCGAACGGCGCGCGATCGCGATGTGGGTCGCCGAAAACCGGCTGGCCGATCTGGAAGTGGGGACGCCGGAGGCGAATGGGGAAACGGTGGACATGCTGGGGCGGCAATGGAGCGTGGGCGTGAACCGGACCGCGACCAGCGACCCCGCGCTCGACCGGGTGACGATCACCGTCGCCCCCGTCGGCGAAGCTGCGCCCATGGCCCGGCTCGACGGCTTCCTGCGCAAGGACGCGGCATGATCGTCGTCGAACGCCTTCGCTTCCGCGAACGCTGGGTCGACTGGCTCGCCGCCGCCGCGATCGTGTCGGTCGCCTTCGCGCTCGCCGGCCTCGTCTGGCGGATCGCGGGCCACGCCGATACCGGCGCGATCACCGTGCCTTCCGAAGCGCGCGCCCGTGCGGTGACGGTCGACAGCGGCCCGGCCATCGCCTGGTCGCCCTTCGGCAGCCCGACCGCCGCCGATGCGACCTCGCCGACCGGCATTCAGGCGATCCTGAAGGGCGTCGTCTTCGCCCGCCCGGCCGAACTGTCGATCTCGTTCGTGTCGCTCGGCAACGAACCGGCCAAGCCGTACAAGGTCGGCGACGCGCTGGCTGGCGCGCAGGTGACCGAAATCCGCCGCGACCGCATCATCCTGAACAATGGCGGGCGGCTGGAATATCTCGCCTTCCCCGATCCCTTCGGTCAGGCGACGCCGACGCCGGGCACCGCCCCCGCGCCTGCGCCCGGACAGCCGCTCGCCCCGCCCGCACCCGCCGCCGCCGCCCCGCCGCCGCCATCGGCGCAGGCGGTCCTCTCGCGCCTCAACGCCACGCCGGTCGCGGGCGGCTATGCCATCGGCGCCAACGCCCCGCCGGGCATGCGGCAGGGCGATGTCGTCCAGTCGGTCAACGGCGCCGCCATGACCGACCCGTCGGCGGTCAATGCGGCCATCGCCAGCGCCGCCGCATCGGGGCAGGCGCAGGTCACCATCCTTCGCGACGGCAAGCCGATCACCGTCTCCATTCCCATCCGTTAGGGTCTTCCCCGTGCGCCACCGCTTCGCCTCCGCCTTCCTCTCCCTCGCGCTCGCCGCAACCAGCCTGTCGCCGGCTATCGCTCAGACCCAGGCCGCCGACATCGTCGTCAACATGCGCGGCGTGGAGATCGCCGACGTCGCCGATCAGATCAGCCGCATCACCGGCCGCACGCTGATCCTCGACCCTAGCGTCAAGGGGCAGGTGACCGTCACCTCCGCCGAACCGCTGTCCCCGGCGGGCGTGTGGGAGCTGTTCCAGTCGGTGCTGCGCGCCAACGGCTTCGCCGCCGTCCGCTCCGGATCGGCATGGCGCATCATTCCGCAGGCCAATGCGGTGCGCGACGGCGGGGTGCGCACGCGCGGCGTCGGCGGGCAGGAACTGACCACGCGGATGGTGCGCCTCTCGAACGTCCCCTCGGCCGATGCCGCGCGGATCGTGCGGCCGTTGGTCGCCAGCTTCGGCAGCGTCGAGCCGCTGACCCAGCCCAATGCGATCGTCGTCACCGACTATGCCGACAATGTCCGCCGGATCGAGGCGCTGGCCCGGTCGCTCGACGGCGGCGGCGGATCGACCTTCGCCACCATCACGCTGACCAACGGCAACGCCGCCGACATCGCCACCGCGATGCAGGCGGTGCTGGGCGAAGGCGGCGCGCGCGTCGCGGGCGATCCGCGCAGCAACACCATCCTCGTGCGCGGTACGCCCGCCAGCGTCGCGGAGGCGCGCCGCATCGCCCAGTCGCTCGACGCACGCGGCGGCAGCGCGACCATGTCGACCCGCGTCTTCCGCCTGAACTTCGCCGATGCCGAAAGCGTGACCGACGTGTTGCGCGGCATTCTCGGCCAGCAGCAGTCGGCGACGAATCCGGTCGCGCGCAGCCTCTCGACCGTCAGCCAGCGTAACAATGCCGGGCAGGCGCTGTCGGGCCTGATCGCCAGCGGCGGCACCAATGCCGGCGCGCTGGCCGGTGCCGCGGGTGGCCTGGGCGCCACCGGGGTTGGCGGCAGCATCAGCACCGTCGGCCAGAATCAGCAGACGACCCCGGCGCAGGGCTTCACCACTCCCGACATCACCGTCCAGCCCGCGCCCGACATCAACGCCGTCGTCGTACGCGGCACGCCGACCGCCATCGCCCAGATCGAACGCCTGATCCCCGACCTCGACGTCCGCCGCCCGCAGGTGCTGATCGAAGCCGCGATCGCGGAGATCACCGGGCAGGACGCCGAACAACTGGCGGTGCAGATCGGTACGGCGGGCGCAGCACTGACGCAGGTGAGCGGCGCCGGCACATCGTTCGACAATGGCGGCGCATCGCTCGGCCGGATCCTCGGCGTGCTGGGCGTACCCGCCGCCGGCCTACTGAGCGGCGGCCTCTCCGCCAATATCGGCATCGGCAACGATTTCTCGATCCTCGTGCAGGCACTCAGCACCTCGACCAAGGCCAATCTCCTTTCGACCCCGCAAATCACCGTGCTCGACAACAAGCTCGGCGAGTTCGTCGTGGCGCAGGAAGTGCCGTTCGTGACGGGTTCGATCCTGACCGGCAACGGCACCGCCAACCCCTACACCACCATCGAACGCAAGGACGTCGGCATTACCCTCCGCGTCCTGCCGCGCATCAATGCCGGCGACACGATCCGGCTGGAGGTGAGCCAAGAAGCATCCTCTATCGCCCCGACCCAGGTCAGTGGTGCGGCCGACATCATCACCAACAAGCGCTCAGCCAACACCACCGTCCTAGCCGACAATGGCCAGACGATCGTGCTCGGCGGCCTGACCAGCGACGATTATCAGCGGCTCCGCAGCCAGGTGCCGATCCTCGGCAGCCTTCCGGTGATCGGCGAACTGTTCAAGGGCCGCACCGAAAGCCGCCAGAAGCGCACCCTGTTCGTGTTCCTGAAACCGACCATCCTGCGCGACGGCGCGGATGCGTCGGCAGCGGCGCGCGCGCGCTACGACCGGCTGCGTCGCGACGAGGTGCTGCAGGGCGACAAGCGCAGCCTGCTCCTTAATCCCCCTGCCCCGCGCCTGACGATGGAAATCGACGGAATTTACTGAGCGGAACCACCGCACCAACCGTCACCTCGGGCTAGACCCGGGGTCCCGCTTCTCCTTCTTCGGCCGCCAAGAAGCGGGACCCCGGATAAATCCGGGCGTTGAGACGCGCCCCCGCCCCCCCGGACTTTCCTACACGCCGCGCCGCTGGCACGATGCATCCCCTGCCCGCGCCCGCACCCAACCAACCAGAACCCGCCCGACGCGCAAAACGTCACGAGTGTGAACTTAGTGAACTTTGAACGCAAAACGGGCGGCGGTCCTCAGACCACCGCCCGTCCCGACTGCGCTGGGCAGGTCGGTTACAGCGCGACGACGCCGCCGTCCTTCTTGGTGATGACGATCGTCGCCGAACGCGGACGGGTGCCCGCGGTGCCGGCCGACGTCGCGGGGATCACGCTGCTGCCGCTGGTCGGGAGCGCCGGCCAGTTGCTCGTCGGCTTGTCGAAATTGCCGCCTTCGCCCGGATGCTGGATGTTGACGAACAGCGACCGGCCGTCCGGCGTCGATTCGATGCCGGTGATCTCGCACTGGACCGGTCCGACCAGAAAGCGGCGCAGCGCGGTGCCCGGCGCCTTGCCGATGCGGGTCGTCGCGGTGCTGGTCGCCGACACGCCGGTATTGGTGATGGTGCGCGTGCCGCCATCGCCGACGCTGCCCGGCATCGCCGCCAGCATCATGCAGTTGGTGACGTCGGTGTACGCGCCGTCATCGGTCTGGATCCACAGCACCGGCGTGACCTGGCCCGACGCGTTCGACGGCTTGCCGAACCACAGCCCGTCGGGGCTGGAAAAGTCGTTGGTGGCGTCGAGGCCCGACAGGTTGATGTTGGTCGGGTCGAGGTCCGATCCCGCACCGAAGGCATAGACGTCCCAGGTGAAGCGCGTCGCCTCGGTCGTGTCGCCGGCTTCGCGCAGGCGGATGATATGGCCGTTGGCGTTGCCGGTCGAACGCGACGTGCTGTTGACCTTCGGGTCGATATAGGACCGCGGGTTGGCGGCATCGACCTGCGCCGGCGAGCGCGACGAGTTGTTGGTCAGCGTGCAGTACATCTCGCCGGTCGCCGGATTGACCGCGGTCCATTCCGGACGGTCCATCCGGGTGGCGCCCACCGCATCGCCCGCCAGACGGCAATGGGTCAGCACATCGGCCTGATCGGCGAAGGGATAGAGCGCGTTGCCGGCGGTCAGGCCGTTCTGCCCGAACACCAGCGCGATCCACTCGCCCGAACCATCGGCATTGAACCTGGCGACGTACAGCGTGCCCGAATCAAGATATTTGTCGCCGATGGCCAGCCGGTTGCTGGCGGTCGCATCCGCCGCGACCCAGGCCGTGTTCGACACGAACTTGTAGATATATTCGTTCTGCGCGTCGTCGCCCATGTAGAAGGCGGGCTTCACGCCGGCGATGGCGCGGCCGGGGCAGCAGCCCTCATGGTTCATGCGGCCGAGCGCGGTGCGCTTGCGCGGGGTCGAGGTCGGATCATAGGGATCGATCTCGACGCACCAGCCGTACTGGTTCGGCTCGTTGCGGAAATCGCCGGTGCCGCTCACCGGCTTGGTCGGGTCGATCGTCGCGTTGAACTTGCCGATCAGCGTCGCGCCGGCGGTCGCTTCGGCCGCCGTTGTCCAGCCGTAATTGCCGCTGCGCTGCGACAGGCCATAGCGGGTGAACGCCTGGGTCGACTTGGCCCCGACCAGCGCGGTGCGCTGCGCATTGTCGCCGCTGTCGCGCCGGAAATAACCCGCCCAGTTTTCCTCGCACGTCATGTAGGTGCCCCACGGCATATGGCCGTTGGCGCAGTTGTTGATCGTGCCGCGTCCCGCCGTGCCGTCGGGCGAATAGGCGGTGAACAGCAGCGCGCTGCCCTTCACCGGGCCGCTGAACACCATCGGCGTATAGGGGGTGATGCGGCGGTTCAGCGACGATCCCTGGACATAGCTCCAGCCGGCCGAGCTCTGCGTCACCTCAATGACCGACACGCCGTGGCATTCCATTTCCTTGACGACTTCGGACGTCGGCCGCGCGCCGTTGACCACCGTCTGCCCGGCGACGTGGAGATATTGTTCCGAGATATTCTCGTGGTTCATCACCAGCAGGCCGCGCGTAGAATTGTTCGCGTCGGGCGTGGTGCCGCTGGCCGCCAGCCCGAAATAGCTCATGCCGTCGTGATGATCGCCCGCGCGCGCCGAATAGCCGCTGTCGGTGCCGTTATTGGCAAAGGCCGACGTGGCGGCGTTGATCGGATCGCCCAGGCGGTACACCACGGTCGCGGTATAGTCCGACGGGATGCTGACCACATCGGCCAGGCTCTTGGCGACGGCGGTGAAGCCCAGCGCCGGCGGCGATACCGCGACGGTGATGTCGCTGCTGCTGCTCGCGCCCTTCACGTCGGTCGCGGTGTAGCGGAAGACGAGGTTGCTCGCCGCCGATACGGCCGGCGCGATGAAGGTCGCGGTGCCCGGCGTCGTGCTCGACAGGGCGACGGTCGGGCCCGACACCTGGGTAAAGGTCTGGCTGACGATCGCATTGTCGTCGGTCGCGGTCCCGGTCAGCGTGACGACCCGGCCCGCGCTGGTCGCGCCGGTCGAGGTGCCGCCGACGACCGGCGGCGTATTGTCGATGCCCTGGACCTTGTCGTCGCATGCGGCGAGCAGCGATCCGCCGAACACGGCGACCGCCGCAGTCGACGCGCCGCCGCGCAGCGCCTGGCGCCGCGAATAACGCTGGTCGACCAGGTCCTGCAGGCTCGGCCCGGTGCTCGGATTGGTTTCGATATCGCCATCGTCATAACCGATGGTCAGGTCGTTGTTCGCCATGGAGATTCCCCGCTTCGTTGGACGCCGACCGTGCCGGCACCCTCCCTGCGGCTGTCGTTGGCGCATCGCTGCGACAGGGCGGTTGCGGTTCGATGAAAGCGGCATGGCGAAACGACGACAATATGATGACTGGCTTGTGCCGCATGCGACGGCGGGCGTAGGGACAGGGCATGGCCGCCGACCCCCGCCCCGCCAATGACAGCGCGCCGATCCGGCCCAGCCTGTTCGATCGCGCGGTGGAGGCGGCCCGGCGCGATCCGACACCGCCCCCCGCGCCCCCTGCCCCGCGCGCACCCCGCCCGCCGATCGACCGCGTGTCCGCCCTGCTCGCCGTCGCGATCGTCGCCACCCCGCTCATCACCTGGGGCGGCGCGGCGATACTGACGGCACGGGCGCAGGACGAAGGCCGCGCCATCGCCCGCCGCGCCGCCCCGGTGATGGCGGAACAGGCGGCGGCCCAGCAGACGCGCGCCCTGCTGCAACAGGCATGGCGCGGGGCGCCGCTTGGCACCACGCTCGAATCGCTCGCCCGCGCCCTGCCACCGGATGCCGCGCTGCTGCGGGCGGAGCGGAATGCGGCCGGCATGATCGCGATCGAGGTCGCCGCCCCCGATCCCGACCGGTTGCTCGCCGCGCTACGGCGCGATCCGGTCCTCACCGGCCTGCGCGCCACCGCGCAGGCGCGCGCCGATGGTGACGGGCGGATGCGCGTCACGCTGGAGCAGCGCCCATGACTCCGCGCCTGCCGCTGATCGCAGCCGGCGTCGCCGCATTGCTCGCCATCCCCGCCTATGGCGCGCTGGGCGACCTCGCCGCCGCCCGCGCCGCGCGCAATGCCGCCCGGATCGACGCAGGCGCCACCATCCCGCCGCTCGCCACCGCCGACTCCGCTTTCCCGGCCGACAGCGCCGCCGACGCCCGCGCGCGCCTCGGCGCACTGGTCCGTGCCGATGCCGCCCGCGGCGGGGTGTTGATCGAAACGCTCGCCCCCGATCCCGCCGCGCCCGCACCGCTCACCCAACTGTCCCTCCGCGCGTCGGGCACCGAGAAGGCGGTGGTCGCCTTTGCCGATACGCTGGAGCGCACGCACCCGGCGATCCGGATGCGGGCATGGCGGCTGACCAGTGCGCCGGGCGGCGTGCGGCTCGATGCGACGCTGGTGGCACCATGGCGGGGCTGACCCTGCGCCAGCACGCACTCCTGGCCGGCGCGGCGCTGGTCGCGCTGACCGTGCCGCTCTGGCTGCTGCGCGAACCGGCTCCGACCGCTTCGCCGACGAATGCGCTCGCCCCGCTCGCCGCCCCCGCGCCCCCGCCGCCGCTCCGTGCCGCCTTTGCCCGCACGCTGTTCGCGCCGCCCGCCACCGACGCGCTCCCCGCCGATACGCCGGAGCTGCTGGGCGTGGTCGGTCGCCTCGGTCGCGACGCGGTGGCAATGGTCCGCGGTAGCGACGGCACCCGCACCCTGTCGCCGGGCGACAGCATCGACGGCTGGCAGTTGCGCAGCCTCGCCATCGACGCCGCCTATTTCACCCGCGGCGGGCAAAGCGCCCGCGTGCCGATGCCCGGCAGCGACGATCAGCGATAGGCGATCCGCACCCGCACATCGTTGCCGAGCGTCCGATCGGACATGGGCGGCACATAGGACGTACCCTTTTCGGAAAGGCGCAGTTCCCGTTCGCCGTGCGGTGTCATCGCCTTCGCGCTGGCGATCGGATGCTCGGCCTGATGGAACATATGGAACCGTTTGCTTTCGCAGGCGCCGACCGCCTCGAACAGGCCGATCAGCGGCCATTCCAGCAGCGTGGCCTGCGCCTTTCCCATCGATATCATCACATGGCATTGCGCCCGGATATCGCCCAGCCGCCGGTCCTCGGTCGTGGTGCCGCGCGACAGCACGATCGGCCGCAGATGCATCCCCTGCGATTGCGCCGGTGCGGTCAGGAACCAGCGCCCCTCGGGAAGGCTCGCGAACACCATCCGCCCGTCGCCGTCGATCGTGACCGGCAGGTCGTGCCCCTTGCCGTCGCTCAGCACGATCGGCACCATCCCCGCCGGTATCCGCCGCCCGCCGCGCCACAGTTCGAACCGCAGGCTTCCCTCGGGCGACAGCATCGCGCGATCCTCGGCAAAGCGGCGCTGCCCCGCGCGCAACACCTTCGCATCCAGCTTCAGCGGCTTGCCGGCGGTGACGACGATATCGGGACCGTCCGGCTGGACGTCCTGCGCCGTCGCCGGAGCCGCTACCGACAACGCCATGCCCGCCATCACCAACCGCATCACCGCACTCCCGATCGTTACGGATGCGATATCGCTTCGGGATTGCGGCGGCATGATGGTCACATCGCGACGATCCGTGTCGCCAGCCGCTCTGCCTCCGCCGCATCGTGGGTGACGTACAGGATCGGCAGGCGCAGCGCGTCGCGCAGCCGCTCGATCGTCGCCATCACCTCCTCGCGCCGCGCCCGGTCGAGCGAGGCGAGCGGCTCGTCCATCAACAGGAACCGCGCGCCCGACAGCAGCGCCCGCCCGATCGCCACCCGCTTCGCCTCACCCCCCGACAGCGTCGCCGGCCAGCGGTGAAGCAAGTCCTTCAACCCGAGCAGCGCGACCATGTCGTCATAGCCGATCGGCGGCGCGCCGCGCCCCATGCCATAGCGTAGATTGGCCGCGACCCGGCGGTGCGGGAACAGCCGCGGCTCCTGAAACACATAGCCGCAGCGCCGCACCGGCACCGGCACGTCGATCCCCGCCGCCGCATCGAACAGCGTGACGCCGCCGACCCGGACATGGCCCGCCGCCGGTCGCAGCAGCCCGGCGACCATGTTCAGCACGCTCGACTTGCCCACGCCCGACGGGCCGAACAACACCGTCAGCCCGCTATCCTGTCCGTCGTCGGGCACGACCGCACCGACCACCGCCTCGCCCAGCCGGACGGTCACGTCGATGTCAAAGGACATGGACCCTCCGCCCGCCCCGCCGCACCAGCCATTCCGACACGACCAGCGCGATCAGCGACAGCGCGACCGACATGACGGCCAGCCGCACGACGCTCGCCTCGCCGCCCGGCACCTGCAACGCGCTATAGATCGCCAGCGGCAGCGTCGCGGTCTCGCCCGGCACGTTCGATACGAAGGTGATCGTCGCGCCGAACTCGCCCAGCGCGCGGGCGAACCCCAGCACCATTCCCGCCAGCACGCCGGGCAGGCTGAGCGGCGCGGTCACGCTCCAGAACACCCGCGCCCGACTGGCGCCCAGCGTCCGCGCCACGCTTTCCAGCCGCCGATCGACGCCCTCGATCGACAGGCGGATGGCGCGTACCATCAGCGGCAGCGCCATCACCGCCGCCGCGATCGCCGCCCCGCTCCAGCGGAACAGCACGCTGACCCCGAACCACGCCTCCAGCCACCGGCCGACCGGTCCGGCCGGCGCGAACGCCAGCAGCAGCAGCCAACCGGTGACGACCGGCGGCAGCACCAGCGGCAGATGGACGATCCCGTCGATCAGCACCTTGCCCGGAAACCGCCCCCGCGCCAGCACCCAGGCGAGCGCATAGGCGACCGGCAATGCCGCCAGCATCGCCACGCCACCGATCTTGAGCGACAGCAGGACGATCGCCCATTCGGCGCCATCCGGCATCAGCGCGGGCTGAATCCGTACCGAACGAAGATCGCCTTGCCGGCCGGGCTGACCAGAAAGCGGCGGAACCGCTCGCCCTCGACATTCTGCGAAGCCTTCAGCCGGGCGATGGGATAGGTGATCGGCGGATGGCTGGCGGCCGGGAACACGCCGACCACGCGCACCTTGGTCGACGCCTTCGCATCGGTCGCGTACACAATGCCGAGCGGTGCCGCACCGCGTTCGACCAGCGCCAGCGCCGCCCGGACATTCTCCGCCCGCACCACCGACGGCGCCACGCCGTCCCATGCCCGCAACCGGGTCAGCGCCGCCTTGCCATAGCGTCCGGCGGGCACCGCATCGGGATCGGCCATCGCCAGCCGCCCGCCGCTGAGCGCCGGGCGCAGATCGACGCCCGGCCGCAAGGTCACGCGCACCCGGCTGTCGACCGGTGCGATCAGCACCAGCCGGTTGCCCAGCAGATTGACCCGGCTGCCCTTCGCCAACAGCCCGCGCCGGTCGAGATCGTCCATCCATTCGACATCGGCCGACATGAACAGGTCGGCGGGCGCCCCCGCCGCCGCCTGCCGCGCCAGCGCCGAACTGGCGGCGAAGGACAGCGTCGGGCGGACATGGCCGCGCTTTGCCCAGGCATCGGCGGCGGCGTTCATCGATTCCTGCAGGCTGGCGGCCGCCAGCACGATCGGCGGGCGCGACTGCGCGCTCGCCGGCGCGGCGAGCAACAGGCCCGCCAGCGCGAATACCAATCGCCGGATCATCGTCCCCCCTTCATCACACCGCCCGCCCGGGGCCGGCGATCAATTGCGCCCGGTCATCTGCCCGATGGCGTTGCGGCCGAAATTGGCGATCATCTCGCTCACTTCGCGCGCCTGGGCCATCGATCGTGCGCCCTGGTCGCGCAGATAGTCCGACTGGATGCGCATCACCTCGTTCAGGTCGCTGGCCTGCGCCGCCGCGCGCATCGCGCGGAATGCCTCCTGCGTATTCGCTTCCGCCTGCGACAAGATGGTCAGGCCGAGCTGCGATCCCTGCTCGGTCATCGCGCTGCCGGCGACACGCATCCGCTCGGTCGCGGCGGCGGCGGGATTCGAATCGGATTCGGCCATCGGCTGCTCCTGCTATGGATAAAATTTTCCTTAGCGCCCAACCCTCGTAGTGCCCGGAAGTTCCTGACCGACTTCCCGATTCCCACGATTCCGTGCGCAGATCGGCTGGCGGAGCGCCGATTCTGTCAGTTTCCTGACTGCCGTGAAAAAATAGTTTCGGCTCGTCCCGTACGGAAAACGCAACATCGCAGCTGCGAAATGACCTGTCGGCATTTGTACCATTTTAGAACAATGCCCTCCACATCAACGATTTTGCACCGCAGCAACGCTTCCGGAATTGTGACGAAATATGGCCTGATCGCAGCAGGTTTCGTCCGATTTGCGCCTTTCATAAATTTGCAATCGTCGTTTTTTTGGGACAGTTTGTCGCAAGAGAAAAACAGGAGGGTTGAGAGGATGCACAGCAAGTATTCGGGTCGTACGACGATCGTCACCCTCGCCGGCATGACCGCGCTGGGCTGGGCGGGTGTCGCGCTGACCGTTCAGATGGTGATGCGCATCCTCGCCTAAGGGCGTCGCTTCCCGACACAAAAAGGGCCGGCGCTTGCCATAGCGCCGGCCCTTTTCGTTTGGACGAACGGCGCCGGTTCCGCGCCGCTGTCGCCTCAGTTGTCGTCACCCATGCGCAGCGCGGCGATGAAGGCTTCCTGCGGGATGCTGACCGACCCGTATTCGCGCATCTTCGCCTTGCCCTTCTTCTGCTTGTCCAACAGCTTGCGCTTGCGGCTGGCGTCGCCGCCATAGCATTTGGCGGTCACGTCCTTGCGCATCGCGCTGATCGTCTCGCGCGCGATCACCTTTCCGCCGATCGCCGCCTGGATCGGGATCTTGAACAGGTGGCGCGGGATCAGTTCCTTCAACCGCTCCACCATGCCGCGCCCGCGCGTCTCGGCGGTGCTGCGGTGGACGATCATCGACAGCGCGTCGACCGGCTCTTCATTCACCAGGATGCTCATCTTGACGAGGTCGCCCTCGCGATAGCCGATCTGTTCGTAATCGAAGCTGGCATAGCCCTTCGACAGCGACTTCAGCCGGTCGTAGAAGTCGAACACGACCTCGTTGAGCGGCAGTTCGTACACCGCCTGCGCGCGTCCGCCGACATAGGTCAGGTTCATCTGGATGCCGCGCCGGTCCTGGCACAGCTTCAGGATACCGCCCAGATACTCGTCGGGGACATAGATCGTCGCCTGGATCCACGGCTCGCTGATCGTCTTGATCTTGTTGACGTCGGGCATGTCGGCCGGATTGTGCAGGTCGATCTGCGTGATGCCCGCCGGATCGGGATGGGTCAGCTCGATCTGGTACACCACCGACGGCGCGGTGGTGATGAGGTCGAGGTCGTATTCGCGCGTCAGCCGCTCCTGGATGATCTCCAGATGCAGCAGCCCCAGGAACCCGCAGCGGAAGCCGAAGCCCAACGCCGCCGAGCTTTCCATCTCGAAGGTGAAGCTGGCATCGTTCAGCCGCAGCTTGCTGATCGATTCGCGCAACTTGTCGAAATCGGCGGCATCGACCGGGAACAGGCCGCAGAACACCACCGACTGCACTTCCTTGAACCCCGGCAGGGGTTCGGCGGTCGGGCGCTTGGCGTCGGTGATCGTGTCGCCGACCATCGTCTGCGCCACTTCCTTGATCTGCGCGGTGATGAAGCCGATCTCGCCCGGCCCCAGGTCGGGCAGCTGCTCGATCTTCGGCCGGAACGCGCCGACCCGGTCGACCAGGTGCGTCGTGTCGGCATTCATGAACTTGATCTGCTGGCCCTTGCGGATCGACCCGTCGATCACGCGGATCAGAATGACCACGCCCAGATACGGGTCGTACCAGCTATCGACCAGCATCGCCTTGAGCGGCGCATTGATATCGCCCTTGGGCGGCGGGATATGCGCCACGATCGCGTCGAGGATCTCGTCGATGCCGATGCCCGACTTGGCCGATGCCAGCACGGCGTTCGACGTGTCGATGCCGATGATATCCTCGATCTCGGTCTTTACCCGTTCCGGTTCGGCGGCGGGCAGGTCGATCTTGTTGATGACCGGAATGATCTCATGGTCATGCTCGATCGACTGATAGACGTTCGCCAGCGTCTGCGCCTCGACTCCCTGCGCCGCATCGACCACCAGCAGCGCGCCCTCGCACGCCGCAAGGCTCCGCGACACTTCATAGGCGAAGTCGACATGCCCCGGCGTGTCCATCAGGTTCAGGACATGGCCCTTCCATTCGAGGCGCACGGTCTGCGCCTTGATGGTGATGCCGCGTTCCTTCTCGATATCCATATTGTCGAGCACCTGTGCCGACATCTCGCGCTCGGCGAGGCCGCCGGTCCGCTGGATCAGCCGGTCGGCCAGCGTCGACTTGCCATGGTCGATATGGGCGATGATCGAGAAATTACGCAGTTTGTCGAGCGGAGTGGCCACGGTCACACATTCGAAAAGAGTAGGATTGCAGCGCCCCTAGCAGCTTCCCCGCCAAAGCCAAACAGCACGACATACGAATCCCGCTTGCGGACCCCGAATCCGAGCGCTATAGGCGCGCCTCCAAGCAACGGCAGGCGCCCCGAACGGCCCGGCCGATACTCCGTCGGGGAGTAGCTCAGCCTGGTAGAGCACTGCCTTCGGGAGGCAGGGGCCGGAGGTTCGAATCCTCTCTCCCCGACCATTGGATCGTCACATATCGATATTTCGCCGCGCTGGCGGCCCGCCGTCCGGTCCGGTACGATGTCGGCCATGACGCGCCCGTTCGATCGCCCCGTCCTCCATGCCCCGCCGCTCATCCTGCGCCGTCCGGAGCCACGCGACAGCGATGCCATCGTCCGCATCTGCGGCGATGCGGAGATCGCCCGGCGGCTGGCGCGGGTGCCGCATCCCTATGGCGCGACCGACGCCGCCTTCTTCCTCGACCATGTCGTGCCGCACGAATGGGTGTGGGCGATCACGCTGGACGGCGACGATACGCTGATCGGCGTGGTTGGCCTGACGCCAGGGGACGATCCGGCCTCGGCGGAACTCGGCTATTGGCTGGCACGCGAGCACTGGGGGCGCGGCATCATGCCCCGCTCCGCCGGTGCCGTCGTCGGCTACGGCTTCGACACGCTCGGCCTGTCCACCATCACCTCGGGCTATTTCGAAGCGAACCCCGCCTCCGGCCGCGTGCTGGCCAAGCTCGGTTTCGTGGAGACCGGGCGGCAAATGGGCGACTGTCTCGCCACCGGCGCGCCCGTGTCGACGGTGCGTCTGGTCCTGCAACCGGCAGGATTCGCCTGAAACCCATTGTGCAATGCAGCATGAAGCCCCATTCTCCAACAGCGGCCGATCGACGTCGCGGTTGAAGAGGTTTCGCGCCATGCCGGCCCTGTCCGATACGATCCAGCAATTGCAGCGGATGCGCGCCGCCCATGGCAGACCGACGGTTCCCGACCGGCTGCACGACCTGACCGGCTTTGCCCCCGATCCCGGCAATCTGCGCGCGCGGGCCTATGTGCCCGAAACGCTGCGTCCCGGCGCGGCACTGGTGGTCGCTCTCCACGGCTGTACGCAGGATGCGGCGGTGTACGATCATGGCACCGGCTGGTCGACGTTGGCCGACCGCGAAGGCTTTGCCGTGCTGCTCCCCGAACAGCGCCGCGCCAACAACCCGAACCTGTGCTTCAACTGGTTCGAATCCGCCGACATCGCCCGCACCGGCGGAGAGGCGGAATCGATCGCAGCGATGATCGAGCACATGGTCGCTACCCACGCCATCGACCCGGCCCGCATATTCATCACCGGCCTCTCGGCGGGCGGTGCAATGACCGCCGTGATGCTCGCGACCTGGCCCGAAACATTCGCGGCGGGCGCGATCATCGGCGGCCTGCCCTATGGCACCGCCCTCGGCGTCCGTGCCGCGCTGGAGCGGATGCGCGGGATCGCCGCCGCCGATACGCTCGCCATCGCCCCCGGCCCCCGCATGCCGCGCGTCGCCATCTGGCATGGCACCGCCGACCCGACCGTCGTGATCGCCAACAGCGACGCGCTGGTCCGGCAATGGCGTGACGTCCACGCGCTGCCGGCGGAACCGCGCAAGGGCGCAAACGGCCCCAACTGGTCGCACCGCGCATGGTGCGATCCGCACGGCAATCCCCTGGTCGAGGAATGGCGCATCACCGGCATGGGGCACGGCGTCCCCGTCGACAGCCGCAGCGGCATCGGCGCGACCGGCCCGTTCATGCTCGACGTCGGCCTGTCGAGCACCTTGGAGATCGCGCGCAGTTGGGGACTGGTCGCCGCCGAACCGACACAGGCGTCCGCGCCACCCTCGCCCAGGCTCGAGCGCCTGACGCCGGAACCTCCGGCGGTGCCGGGCAACGGCGTCCAGGCGACGATCGAAAAGGCCCTGCGCGCCGCCGGCCTGCTGCGCTGACGCCTTGTCGGTAAGCGGACGGCACGGCACAGTCCGGCCGTGCTCACCCGCCCGCCCCGCCCCCGCTCCCGCGCCTCCCGCATCGCCGCCGACGATGCCGGCCGCCGCGGCGAACGCATCGCCGGCTGGTGGCTGCGCCTGAAAGGCTGGCGCATCCTCGCCCGCCGCGTCCGCACCAAGGCCGGCGAAGTCGACCTGATCGCCAGGCGCGGCAATGTCGTCGCCTTCGTCGAGGTAAAGACCCGAGCGACCACCGCCGACCTCGACCACGCCATCGACGAACGCCGCCTCGCCCGCGTGGCAGCAGCGGCGGAAATACTCGCGCCGACCTATGCGGATGGCTGCGATGTGCGCATCGACGTCATCCTCCTCGCACCGCGGACCCCGCCCCGCCATATCGAGAATGCGTGGATTGGCTATTGAGCGATGTCGCGACGCTCGTCCAAAAGCAGACGTATCAGCGGCAAGGCAGAGTTGCTTGTAACCCGGCACTCCCGCATTATCCCGAGATGGGAAGACTTCGCGGCGCTCAATATGCTTTGGCGGCAATCCTTGCCGGAGGCTGCTCCAACGGCCCTGTCGTACCCGTGGCTGATAGCAAAATTTCTGTCAATGTTAGCTCGAACTTTAGCGGGAGCGAGTGGATAGTCACCGTTCGCAATCAATTTGGCAGCGCTTCAGACACTATTTTTGCTGTTAACGATCATAGGAGGAGCAATATTTATCTGACACCAGCCCGCCAGCTTGTGGTAATCGAACAGGGTGGCGGGGATGCTTTTTTTGCTTTGCCTGATGACAGTCCACCCGAAGCACTAACGGAGCGCCGGGAAAGGGAGCGTGACACGGAGTCGCAGCGTTGGAGATATTTGGGCGTAATCAAGGGGGATGTGTTCTACCCTGACCTAGCGGAGTGCATCGCTTTACTAGGCGAGGGCAGTTCGGAATATCGGCGTCAATATCAGGCCCCAAGCTTCTGCTAGGCACGCGATTCGGGAGTTGCCGAATGAGCGCGCGGCAGCTTTCCCCCGTAGCTGGCCATTCCCGCTTTCCTACAGTCGCCAGGCCTGCGATCATCCTCGCTGGCCGCCCACCGCCCCCGCTCTTTGACACCGCCGCTCGGCCCCAAATCGCCCTGCTCACGACAAGCGCACGAGTGTGAACTTAGTGAACTTTGGCCACCCTACCCGCCAAACCCCGGCACCTCCGGCGGGATCGCCGCATTGCGCCACCGCTCCACCGGCACCGCAACCGGCACCGACTGCGCCCCCTCCTTCCGCTCGACCCGCTGGATCAGCGTCGCGCCCTGCTGCACCGTGCCGCCGATCGTCGCGCGGGTGCGGACCCAGAAATGGTCGGACTTGAACCGCGTGCCGCCGGGCAGCGTCACGTCCTCGCGCGTCAGGTCGTCCTTCGACAGATAGCCCTGCCGGTTGCGGATCGCGACCAGCCGCCCGGCCTTGTCGGGATCGAACAGCACCGCCATCAATTCGGGCGTCGCCGCGTTCAGGTTGATCGCGGTATCGCCCGGCAGCGCGGTCACCATCCGCGCCAGCAGCTGCGCCTGTTCGGGGGGCAGGAACACCGCCAGCGGGCGCAGGTCCTGCACCGGCCCGCGCTCGCGGATCAGCGCGATGGCGGCGACCGCCTTTGCCTCCTCGATCCCCGCCGCCTTGGCGATACGCAGGAACAGCAGCTGCGGGATCGGGTCCAGCTCGCGCCGCACCGAATTGACGTTGAAGCGCCCCTCGGCATCGGCAATCGCCAGGTCGAAACGGCCGCCTTCGATCGCGATGCCATTCTCGCTGATCGCGCCCCAGGGTTCGCCCGGATAGTCCGCCTCGGGCGCCACCCGCGCGTCGCGTTGCAGCGCGGAGAGCGCCGACAGCTCGCCCCCGCGCACGATCGCCAGCGCCCGCGCCGCCTCGCGCGAGCGGATCGAGCGGTCGAGCGCCACCTCCTCGCGGTTGATCATCAGCAGGACGAGGCCGCTGGCGATCGCCACGAACATCAGCACGTTGACCAGGATCATGCCCTGCTCGGGCTCCGGCACCCGCGCGCTCATGTCGTCTTCGCCGCGATCGGCAGCGTCACGATCCGCCGCAGATTGCCCCCGCCCGGCCCGCCGACCTGCAACTCCACGACCACCGCACGCGGCCAGTCGAGCGAGCGGTCGGGCGCGGGCGGCCAGCTGTCGCGCCAGCCACCGTCGAAATAACGCCAGCGCGCCGCGCTCACCTGATCCAGCACCAGCTGCGCGCGCCCGTCGACCACCCGCTGCAACTGCCCGTCGGCCACGCGGTATCCGACCCCGATCGGCGGCCCGCCGACACCGGGCGCACTCCGCCGGAACCGCAGGCCCGCACCGTCGCCGCCCATCGGCCCCGGCGCGATCTGGTCGAGGTCGCTGGAGATCACCACCATCGCGCGCTGCAGGTCGGCGACCCGGTCCAGCCGCGCCTCGGTCCGCCCGTCCACCCCGATCACGCTATCGACCAGCGCCAGCCCCGCCACCGCGATCAGCGCGAACAGCCCCAGCGAGATCATCAGTTCGAGCAGGGTGAAGCCACCCTCCCCGGCGCGCGGCCGGCTCATGCCCCGCGGCTCTCCGCCACCTTGTCGTACACGCCGTTCGTCGGCACCAGGATCGCGAAGTCGCGCGCGCAGCTGCCGTCCGAACGGAAGCGCACCGGCCCGGTCACCCCGTCGAACCCGGCCTCGCGCAGCACCCCCTCGCGCGTCATCTGGTCGCTGTCGCGCAAAGCCTTGGCGATCAGCGCCGCATCGTTACCCAGCGCCGCAATGGCGCCCGGCCGCCCGCCATTACGCGCCGCATAGGCGCTGGCGAAGCTCGCGAATTTCGCCGGATCGGGGCTGGCGATCCACGCCCCCTCCAGCGCGGTCAGCGCATCGGGCCGATAATCGAGCGTCTGCATCGTCGCCAGCAGCTGCATCCCCCGGTTCTTCAGGACCGGCGCGATCGCCACCGCCGAACCGGGCACGAACGCCGCATCGCCCTCGACGCCGGGCGGGATGGTGCCGCCGGTCACCGGCACGATCGTCAGCCCCAGATCGGCCTCGCTCGCCCGCGCCGCCACGACCGATGCCTGCGACCATGGCGTGCCGTCATCGACCGCCACCACCCGCCGCACGCCGCGCGACCGCGCATAGCCGAGGATCGCCGCCGTCGCCTGTGCCGGGGTAATCCCGAACACGAAGGCCGACCCGCCGCGCGCCGCCGCGTCATTGGTCAGCGCCACGACCGGCACGCCGACCGCGCCGGCCACCGCCCGCGTCTCCGCCGCCGACAACGGCCCCAGCAGCATCGCCGCCCCGCGCTTCACCGCCGCGCGCGCCGCACTCGCCGCCCCCGCCGCCGTGCCGCAGGTATCGAGTACGGTGAGCGCGCCCGCGTCGCTTTCGGCAAGCATCGCCGCATTGCGTATGCTAAGGCCCAGCGCCGCGCGGTCTCCGGTCAGCGGAACCAGCAACGCGGCGGAGCGCTTGCTCCGTTTCGCAGCCATCAGGGGGGACGCGACCGATGCCAATGACGACAGCAGCACCGCATCGCGAACCAGTCCGAGCGTCGAGCGCCGCGATCGCATTGTCGAGTCCTTCCCGCTTACAGGCACGGCGGCGTAGTATCCGCTTCGCCGCGCTCGGCATAGCCTCGTTCGCGGTCGCGATGATCGTCACCCTGCCTGCCAGCCTGATCGCCGGCAACACCGACTGGCGCAGCGGCGTCGGCGGCACGGTCTGGAATGGCGAGGTCGGCATTGCCGGCGGCAGTCGCCTCGAATGGCATTTCGCGCCGCTTCGCAGCCTCACCAGCCTCGGCTTCGCAGTCGACTGGACCGCGACCGGCGCCGACACCGATCTCGGCGGACAGGCGCTGCTCCGCCCCGGCGGCGTGCGGCTCGACCGGGTCAGCGGATCGGCCGACGCCTCGCTGCTGTCCGCGCTTCAGCCCAACCTGCCCTTCGCCTGCGATTCGACGTGGCAGGTCGATCTGCCGGTCCTCTCGACCATCGCCGGATCGGCCATGGCCGATGGCCGCATCGCGATCGATCCGGGCACCTGCACGACCAAACCCGGCAACGTCGCCACGCCGACCCCCGCCCTGCTGCTGACCGCCGAGCATATCGGCACGCAGACCCGCGTCCGCCTCGTCCCCGCCGACCAGCGCCGCCGGACGCTGATGGACGCGACGATCAACGAGGACGGCACGCTGCGCTTCGCCCTGACCGGGGACGGCGCGGCGGTGCTGCCCTTCGCGGGCATCCCGGCGGGCGCGAGCGTGCAGGGGAGTTTCTAGGTCCCCTTCTCCTTCTCCACCCCGTTTGGTTCGAGCAGCTTCGAGCTTGTCGAGAAGCGTCTGTCGAGAACGACTACCCAGCGGAACCCCGTTCTCGACACGCGCTCTCGACAGGCTCGATCGCTGCTCGAACCAAACGGGAGCGGAAGTAGACTTACTCCCACTCCTCCGGCCAAACCTCGTCCGGCCAGAACTCCGGCTCCGCATCCTCTCCGACCTCCCGCACCGCCGGCACCACCGGCACCACCGGCACCGCGCCGTCGAACGCGACCCGCACCGCCGCGCCCATCGGCGTCGCCTGCTGGAACACCGCCGCCACCTCGCGCCCCTGGCGCAGCATCGCGCCGATCCATGCCGCGCGGTCGGCGGTCAGATAGCCGATCTGCACTCCCCGCGCGCTCAGCACCATCACCGCGTTGGGATCGACCGGGTTGCGCGGTTCGGGGACCAGCGTAACGCCCTCGCCCGGCGAGCAGAGCAAAATCTCGAACCGCCGATTGCCGCCGCCGCGATTGGGATGGTCGGCGCCGACCACATGCAGGCTCAACTCACGCAACCCCGATCTCCCTGCGGAATCGCTCGGTCAGGCTGCGAAAGGTGATCGACCAGCGCGTCGCCGCCATCGGCGCGATGCCATGTTCCCAGTCCCACCGCGCCTCGCCGGTCAGATGATAGGCATCGCCCGCCGCCAGCGCCTGCGCGAACCGGTCGAACCCATCCGCCCGCCGCCGCCGGAAGCGCAGCGTCGCCGGCGCACCGATCGACAGCCCGACGACATGTTCAAACACCGGCCGGTCGCGATGCCACCCGATCCCGGCGCCGGCATCGTAGCGGATCAGCAGCGCCTGCACGAGCGCATCGGCCGGCACGCCGGCAAAGCCCGCCGCAATGTCGCGCACCGCCAGCAGCCAGTCGGGCATCGGTTCGGCCTGTCCCACCCGGCCCGCCTCGAAATCATAATGCCAGCCATAGGAGGCGGTCAGGCGCAGGCCGGTCCATTGCTGGAACCGGAACGGAGTGAGCGGCGCGCCATCGATCGCCTCGGCCAAAGCAGCCAACCGGCCCTCCGGCAACACGCCCGGCGCATGGGTGAGGCCGGGCAATGCCGGCGCGGCGGCGAACAGGTCGAACTGCGTCATCTGCGTCGAACCGGCGTCGGAAAAGGTGCGAAACGGTCCGATGACATGGCCATGGAACGCAACATGGGTCGGCGGCGTCTGTCCATCAACAATCGGCGACGGATACGATCGCCGGCCAGGAACAGGGACCGTTTCATGCCCCAGCATAGCGCAGGCATCCTGCTCTATCGCCGCACGCCCAGCCCGGCGGTGCTGCTCGTCCATCCCGGCGGCCCCTATTGGGCGCGGCGGCAGGTCGGCGCGTGGCAGATTCCCAAGGGCCAGGTCGAACCGGACGAAGCGGTCGAGGACGCCGCCCGGCGCGAAGTTGCCGAGGAACTGGGCGTCGCGGTCGTCGCGCCGCTGGCGCCCCTGGGCACGGTACGGCAGGCGGGTGGCAAGTCGGTCTCGGCCTTCGCCGCCGAACAGGATGTCGACACCCATGCGATCACCAGCATGACCTTCGAACTGGAATGGCCGCCCCGCAGCGGCAGGCGCAGGAGCTTCCCCGAAGTCGACGCGGCTAGGTGGATGCCGGTCGCCGAGGCACGGATGATGATGCTGAAGAGCCAGCTGCCGCTGCTCGACCGGATCGAGCCGCTGCTGGGGTAGCCGTCCTCCCTTCCACAAATCCCCGTTCGGTTCGAGCAGCTTCGAGCCTGTCGAGAAGCGTCCGTCGAGAACCCGGTCGTTTTGGGCACCCCCTTCTCGACTACGGTTCTCGACAAGCTCGAACCTGCGCTCGAAGCAAACGGAAGGGAGCGTGGGGGAAGGAAAGCAGAAACGGATAGGAAAGACGGGCAGCAATTCAGGCGAGCGTGAGTAGCGAGCGGTGCGCGTCGGTGGCGAGCGGCGCGCGACGAGCGGCAAGCGGCAAGCAGCAAGCGACGAGCGGCGAGCGTCGGTGACAAGTGGCAAGCGGCGAGCGTCGGTGACAAGCAGCAAGCGGCGAGCGGCAAACCTCGAACGCGCCCCGCCCCTACCGTCATTCCCGCGAAGGCGGGAATCCATACACGCCACCGTCTCGGCAAACCCGCAGCGCCAGCGCCAATAGACTCCCGCCTCCGCAGGAGTGCCGAACGCAAGGAAGCGCCCCCGCACACTCCCACCCGTCATCCCGGCGAAAGCCGGGATCCACGGAAACGGCCCGTTCACGCCTCCATCGAAACCACTCGAAACAATGCCCCCGGGGACAACGAAAGCCGTCTACAAAACCCTGACCGCCACCGGCACCGCATCCGCCCGCGTCAACCGGTTCCTCAGCGGCAGGGTAAACGGCGCCGCCTGAATCTCGAACACATCGCCCTCTTCCGTCCGCACCCCATCGGCAAAGGACAGCGTCGCCGTCCCGAAGAAGTGGACATGAATGTCCCCCGGCCGGCGGAAAAGCGCATATTTGAAGTGATGATGCTCGAGGTTGCCCAAGCTGTGCGACATGTTCGCCTCGCCCGACAGGAACGGCTTTTCCCAGATCGTCTCGCCGTCCCGCACGATACGGCTCGTCCCCTCGACATGCTCGGGCGGCGTGCCGACCAGCAGTTCCGGCCCGAGCGATGCCTGGCGCAGCTTGCTGTGCGCCAGCCACAGATAATTGTGCCGCTCGGTCACATGGTCCGAAAACTCGTTGGCGAGCGCAAGGCCGATGCGATGCGGCGTACCGTCGCTGCCGATGACATAGATGCCCGCCAGCTCCGGCTCCTCGCCGCCGTCCTGCGCGAAATGCGGCATGGTGAAGTCGCCGCCCGGCGCCACCATCTGCCCGCCATCGCCCTTGTAGAACCATTCGGGCTGCTGCCCGACCTCGCCCTCGGCCGGCTTGCCGCCCTCGACCCCTTCGAGGAACATCCGCATCGAATCGGTCTGCGTCGTCGCCTCGGCGGCGGCGCGGTGCATCTTGTCGCGCCCTTCGGCCGATCCGAGATGCGTCAGGCCGGTGCCGGTCATGATGACATGCGCCGGGTCCTCATGGTCGATCGGCGATCCGATCGCACCGGCGTCGAGCAGCTGGGCGATATCGACCGCCTCGCCCTGCCCCAGCGCCGCGACCTCGTCGGCGATGCTGTGGCCGGCATCGATCGCGCGCAGCGCCAGCACGCGGATGCTGTCGACGCCGGGCACGACATGCGCCCCCGCATCGGTCGCGGCGATCACGGCGCGCGTCGGTGCGACGCGCTGCAACAGGCGGAGAGTCATCGGAATTTCCTTATGCAAAGACGTCGTTGTCGGCGGGGACGTCGTCGATCGGGTTGGTCACCTTCGATCCCCACACGGCATAGAACAGGATGTACAGCTCGCACACGGCGGTCAGCAGGAACGACCATTGCAGGCCGTAGCGGTCGGCCAGCCAGCCCTGCACCACCACCAGCGCACCGCCGGCGATCGCCATGATCAGCAGCCCCGACCCTTCCTCGGTCAGCGGCCCCAGCCCCTTGATGCCCAGCGAAAAGATCGTCGGGAACATGATCGAATGGAACAGCCCGACCAGGATCAGCGACCACATCGCCGCCGGCCCCGACAGGAAGGTGGCGCCCAGCATCACGACGAACGCCCCGATCGAAAAGAAGGCGAGCACCTTTTCCGCCGCGATCTTCTGCATCAGCAGCGAACCGGCGAAGCGGCCGACCATCATCCCGCCCCACAGCAGCGCCAGGTAGCGCGACGCCTCCGCCTGGGTGATGTTGGCGATATCGCGCTGCGAGACGAAGTTGATGAACAGGTTGGCGACGCCGATCTCGGCGATCAGGTAGATGAAGATCGCCGGCACGCCGAACACCAGGTTGCGGTGGTTCCACAGCGAATGCTTCTTGCGTTCCTCCTTGGCGACGCGGCTGGTCGCCGATCCCATCGCGGGCAGCGGGAATCGGGCGATCACGACCGCCAGCACGACCAGCACGCCTGCGACCAGCACATAGGGCAGGATCACCGACTGCGCGTCGGCCAGCCGCTCCGCCTGCGTGAGCACGCGATCCTGCGTCGTGCCGCCGACCGAGCGACCGAGGATCAGATAGCCGGCAAAGATCGGCGCGAGCGTGGTGCCGAGCGAATTGAACGCCTGCACCAGGTTCAGCCGCGACGATCCCGTCTCGGGCGGGCCGATGACGGTGACATAGGGATTGGCCGCGACCTGCAGCAGCGTGATGCCGCTGGCGATCACGAACAGCATGACCAACGTCACGCCATAGGACGGCAGGCTGGCCGCCAGCACCATGCCGAGCGACCCGGCTGCCATCACCAGCAGCCCGACGACCAGCGACTTTTGATACCCGATTCGCTCGATCAGCTTGGCCGAGGGGATCGACGCGACGAAATAGGCGATGAACCACACGCTCTCGATCAGCGTCGTCTGGGTATAGTTCAGGTCGAACACGCTGCGCAGATGCGGCAGCAGCGTGTTGTTGATGACGGTGATGAAGCCCCACATGAAGAACAGGCTGGCGAGCAGCGTCAGCGCGGGGGCGTAGCTGGCCCCGGCGGGAGCGGACGTGCTCTCCACGGAGCGCGCGGAAATCGGGGCCGGCATCTCAGGTCTTCTCCCTCTTGTGTCGGCATCGCGGGACGGTTTGTTCCGTCGCATCGCTTGCCCTAATGCATTTTGTCTGACTATATAGGCCAACGCACGGCGTCAACGGCGGTGAGGGGGGAGAAGGCGGGGATCGGTCCGGGATACCGGATCGCGGCCGCCGGACGCCCCGCCCTGCCCGAGATGCCTTGTGCCCACCCCCTGGTGAACCGGAACTTCGATGACCGACATGCCCCCCCTGCGCAGCCGTGCGTGGTTCGACAATCCCGACAATATCGACATGACGGCGTTGTATATCGAACGGTATCTGAACTTCGGTTTGAGCCAGGAGGAGCTGCAATCGGGCAAGCCGATCATCGGTATCGCCCAGACCGGCAGCGACCTGTCGCCCTGCAACCGCCACCACCTCGTGCTCGCCGAACGCCTGCGCGAAGGCATCCGCGAAGCGGGCGGCATCGTGCTGGAATTCCCGGTCCATCCGATCCAGGAAACCGGCAAGCGCCCGACCGCGGGGCTCGACCGCAACCTCGCCTATCTCGGGCTGGTCGAGGTGCTCTACGGCTATCCGCTCGACGGCGTGGTGCTGACCATCGGCTGTGACAAGACGACGCCGGCGATGCTGATGGGCGCCGCGACGGTGAACATCCCGGCCATCGCGCTGTCGGTCGGCCCGATGCTGAACGGCTGGCACAAGGGCGAGCGCACCGGGTCGGGCACGATCGTGTGGAAGGCGCGGCAGATGCTGGCCGCCGGAGAGATCGACAACAAGGAATTCATCCGCCTCGTCTCCTCCTCCGCGCCGTCCACCGGCTATTGCAACACGATGGGCACCGCGACGACGATGAACAGCCTTGCCGAGGCGCTCGGCATGCAGCTGCCCGGCTCCGCCGCGATCCCCGCCCCGTATCGCGACCGGCAGGAGATCGCGTACCGCACGGGTCTTCGCATCGTCGACATGGTGCGCGAGGACCTGAAGCCCTCCGACATCCTCACCCGGGACGCGTTCCACAACGCGATCAAGGTCAATTCGGCGATCGGCGGCTCGACCAACGCGCCGATCCACCTGGCGGCCATCGCCCGCCATATCGGCGTCGACCTGCCGATCGAGGACTGGCAGGAACAGGGCCACAAGGTCCCGCTGCTGGTGAACCTGCAACCCGCCGGCGAATATCTGGGCGAGGATTATTACCGCGCGGGCGGCGTGCCCGCCGTCGTCCGGGAACTGATGGGCGCCGGCCTGATCGCCGAAGACGCGCTGACCGTGAACGGCAAGTCGATCGGCGACAATTGCCGCGACGCCGTGATCGAGGATGAAAAGGTCATCCGCCCCTTCGGCCAGCCGCTCAAGGAAGAGGCCGGCTTCATCGTCCTCAAGGGCAATCTGTTCGACGCGGCGGTGATGAAGACCAGCGTCATCGGCCCCGAATTCCGCGAGCGGTATCTGTCCAACCCCAACGATCCCGAAGCGTTCGAAGGGCCGGCGGTCGTGTTCGACGGGCCGGAGGATTACCACCACCGCATCGACGATCCGGCGCTCGGCATCACCCCCGAAACGCTGATGTTCATGCGCGGCGCCGGGCCGATCGGCTATCCGGGCGCGGCCGAGGTCGTGAACATGCGCCCGCCGGCATATCTGATTACGGAGGGCGTGCACGCGCTCCCCTGCATCGGCGACGGTCGCCAGTCGGGCACGTCGGGCAGCCCATCCATCCTCAACGCCTCGCCCGAAGCGGCGGCGGGCGGCGGCCTCGCGCTGCTGCGCACCGGCGACCGCGTCCGCATCGACCTCGGCAAGGGCCGCGCCGACGTGCTGCTGTCCGACGAGGAACTGGCCGCACGCCGTCAGGAACTGGAAGCCGCCGGCGGCTATCAGTACCCGGCATCGCAGACCCCGTGGCAGGCGATCCAGCGTTCGGTCGTCGGCCAGATGTCGACCGGCGCGATCCTCGAAGGAACAGAGGCGTTCCAGCAGATCGCCCAGACCAGGGGCCTGCCGCGCGACAATCACTAAGCGCAGCCCCCCCCCGGCCGTTCATGCTGAGTAGCGACTGAGCGAAGTCGAAGGCTCGTATCGAAGCACCTGCGACGGTCCTTCGATACGCCGCTTCGACTTCGCTCAGCGGCTACTCAGGACGAACGGCAGGGTAACACCGTCACCCCACCCACCCCGTTCGGTTCGAGCAGCTTCGAGCTTGTCGAGAAGCGTCCGTCGAGAACTTGCTCGCTTGGGGCAACGCCTTCTCGACTTCGGTTCTCGACAGGCTCGAACCTGCGCTCGAAGCAAACGGAGGGGCCAGGGGGAATAGGTCAAGCGGCGGACACCCCCCGTCTTGCCAACGCAACACTCCCCCGCCACACTCCCCCCAAACAACGGGGGACACACATGAAACCGAACTGGCTGCTGCTGGCGAGCCTCCTCGCCCCCCTGCCCGCACTGGCGCAGGACGCCGCCACCCCGCCCGCCATCGCTCCCTCGGCGCAAGGCGACGTCTCGGTCACCATCTACAATGGCGACGTTGCGCTGATCCAGGACGTCCGAGCGTTGCCGCTGAACACCGGCACGGTGCGACAGGATTTTCCCGACGTCAGCGCACAGATCCGCCCCGAAACCGTCTCGCTCGCCGTGCCCGACGCGCGGATCGTCGAACAGAATTTCGACTTCGACCTGCTCTCCCCCTCCAGCCTGATGGAGAAGGCGGTCGGCGAAACCATCACCCTGCTGCGCACCAACCCCGCGACCGGCGCGGAAACCCGCGAACGCGCCAAGGTGCTGGCGGTGAACGGCGGCGTCGTCCTCCAGATCGGCGAGCGGATCGAGGTACTGCGCGACGACGGCCTGCCGGTCCGCGCGATCTTCGACAAGGTCCCGCCGTCGCTGCGCGCCCGCCCGACCCTGTCGGTGACGCTCGACAGCAGCCGCTCGGGCACCCGAGCGGCAACGCTCTCCTACCTCAGCCGGGGCCTCAGCTGGAAAGCCGATTATGTCGCGCTGCTCGACCGCAAGAGCGGCACGATCGACGTACAGGGCTGGGTGACGCTCACCAACAACACCGGCACCACCTTCACCAACGCGCGCACCCTGTTGGTCGCCGGAGAGGTCGGGTCGGAGGACGACGACAACGACTACCGCCCCCGCCGCCCGCGCCGCCCCCGGCCGGTGATGCAGCCCGGCACCGAAACCGCGAACCGCGAGCAGCTGGGCGATTTCTACCTCTATCCGCTGCCCGAACGCACGACGATCGCCGACAAACAGACCAAGCAGGTCAGCTTCCTCGACGTCAAGGGTGCGGCCGCGACCACCGGCTATCGCTTCGTCAACAACTGGCTCGGCACCACGGAGCAGCCGTCAAGCGCGCAGAGCATCGTGCGGTTCAGCAATGCGGCGAAGGGCGGCCTCGGGGACGCACTACCCGCCGGCACGATCCGCGTCTATATGCGCGACGCGCGCGGCCAGCCGCAATTCACCGGCGAAGCCGCGATCGACCATACGCCGCAAGGGTCGAAGATCGCGCTCGCCACCGGCGACGCCTTCGACGTGAAGGTGCGCGCCGTGGTCGAAAGCCGCACCCGCATCAACGCCAGCCGCTGGCAGACGAAGATGCGCTACACGCTCACCAACGCGACCCCCGCCGCCGTGAGCGTCGAACTGGCGCAGGCCGGGCTCGACTGGACCGACACCCGCATCACCGAACAGAGCCGCCCCAGCGAGCGCAGCGACGCCGGACAGGCGGTGTGGCAGGTGCCGGTCCCGGCCAACGGATCGGCCACCGTCACCGCGACCTTCGACACCCGCTTCTGATGCGCAGGCCGCGCCGGTTGCGACAGGCGAACGACCGCCCGCCCCGCCCATTGCCGTACCCCCGCGCAGGCGGGGATCCAGGGTTGGTTGACGCAGACGCCGGCTGGCTTGGCTCTGCCCCCCCACCTGCGCGGGGATACGCAATGGCAGGGCAGGCTAAGTGGCGCACCGCCCTGACCCTGTCCCTGCTAGCAACCGCCACCACGCCCCTCACGGCACGCGACACCCCACTCACCCGCACCCCGGCGAAGGCCCAGTCGGCGGACGCCGGTGCGGGATCGCAACCCTCACCCCACTGGACCCCGGCCTCCGCCGGGGTGCGGGTCGGCAGCGGCGCGGGCGCCCTCGGCGAAAACCGCCGCATCACCATCACCGACGCCCCGTCACCCACCACCATCACCTCCCCCGCCCCGGCCAGCATCGCCGTCACCCTCTACCGCGCGCCCTATCGCCCCGCGCGCCAGCCGGTCGATGTCCGCAACCCGCAAGGCTATGCGCTGGTCACCGAAACCCGTCGCATCACCCTGCCGCGCGGTCGCGCCGTGCTCCGATTCGAAGGGGTCGCGGGCGGCATCATCCCCGTCAGCGCGGTCGTCGACGGTCTGCCCGGCGGCACGGTCGAAAAGAACCGCGACGCCCGCCTCCTTTCGCCCGCCGCCTTGGTCGACGGCACGCTCGGCAACCGCGTGACGCTGCGCCGCACCGACCGCGCGAGCGGCGTGATGCGCGACGAGGAGGCGACGATCCTGTCCGGCCCGACCGGCGGCGTGGTCGTCCGCACGCCCAACGGCGTGGAGGCGCTCGGCTGCGCGGGCCTCGCCGACAGCCTGAAATATGCGCGCGTGCCCGCCGACCTCGCCGCCAAGCCGGTCCTGAGCGTCACCACCGACAGCCCGTCGCGCCGCACCGTTACCGTGCGCCTGTCCTATCTCGCCACCGGCTTCGACTGGTCGGCCAGCTATGTCGGCACGCTCAGGGGCGACCGACTCGACCTGTTCGCGTGGACCACGCTCGCCAACGGCAATGCGGAGGGGTTCGCCGATGCCGAGGTGCAGGTCGTTGCCGGGCGGCTGAACCGGCAATGGGTCGCCCCGCTCGAAGCGGCGGCGACCCGGCTGCAACTGCGCTGCTATCCGCTCGGCACGACGACCTCCGATCTACAGATGCGGACGTTCGAGGCGGCCGAAGAGATCATCGTGACCGGCGCGCGCATGGGCATCCCCCCACCGCCGCCGCCGCCGATGGTGGTCGAGACACCGGCACCGCCGGCACCGCCCGCCCCGGAAAATCTGGGCGACGTGAAGCTCTACCGCGTGCCCGGCCGCGCCACCGTCGCGACAAAGGGCCAGAAGCAGGTCGCGCTGCTGCGGCAGGACGGCGTCGCCTATACCCGCGTCTATCGCCGCCGCGTGGCCGTAGCCCAGCCGATCGAGGCCGGCGCGGTCGACATCGTGCTGCGCGTCCGCAACGAAAAGGCCGACGGTCTCGGCATCCCGCTCCCCGCCGGCACCACCGCGCTCTACGCCGCGCATGGTGACACGTCGCTGCTGGTCGGCACCGGCACGATGACCGACCGGGCGGAAGGCGAAACGCTGCTGATCGGCGCCGGCACCAGCCGGCAGGTGCTCGTCACCCAGACCCCGCTCCCCAACCAGTCCGCCCGCCTGACCGTCACCAACACCCGCGCCGTGCCGGTCGATGTCGAACTGCCGATCGGCTATCCCGGCGGGAAGGTGGAAGCCGCCGGGCTGGAGCGGATCGACGGCATCATGACCTGGCGGGTGACGGTCGCCCCCGGTGACACCGCAACGCTCGACTATCGGTATTGAAGACTGCCTTTTCGTCACCCCGGGCTTGACCCGGGGTCCCGCTTCTTCTTCGGCGGTGCCGGTTAAAATCGGCACCCCACGACAAAGAAAACCGTTCAGTTCGAGCAGCTTCGAGCCAGTCGAGAAGCGTCCGTCGAGAACCCGGCCCCACCCTTTCCTACAACGGAACACGGTGCCAAACTCCACCCCGCTCCTTCTCATCGTCCCCGCCCCCTCATCGCCACCCCATACCGGCGACAAACACACAAAGCGTCAACTTCCAGCGCAAAGGTTACACCCAACCCTTTGAAATAAAACGAAACCACCCCCGACAAAAACCGAACGCACCGCAACCTTCGCCAACTTCCGCGCTACCCGGCGGCCATCGCCCCCATCGTCACATAATCCAGCTTCCCCGTGCCCAGCACCGGCAGCGCATCCACCATCCGCACGTCGCGCGGCAGCGCCAGTTCGGACACCCCGTTCGCCCGGCCCCACGCCGACAGCTCTCCCGCCGCCGCCCCGGCCTGCGTCGTGAACAGCACCAGCTGCTCGCCCTTCCTCGCATCCGGTCGGGTCACCACCGCATGTTCCGCCCCCGGCCAGACCTTCGCCGCATAGCCCTCGACCGCCGGCAACGACACCATCTCGCCGCCGATCTTGGCGAAGCGCTTGGCCCGCCCGCGGATCGTGACGAACCCCGCCTCGTCGATCGTCACGATGTCGCCGGTATCGTGCCAGCCCTCCTCCGGCGGCTGTACCACGCCCGGCGCCTCGACCTTCAGATACCCCGCCATCACGTTCGCCCCCCGGATCGCCAGCCTTGCGCCCTCCGCGATCCCCGGCACCGGCTCCAGCCGCGCCTCGATCCCCGGCAGCAGCCGCCCGACGCTCCCCGCCTTGAAGTGCATCGGCGTGTTGACCGCGATCACCGGCGCCGCCTCGGTCGCGCCATAGCCCTCCATGATGCGCAGCCCGAACTTCTCGGCATAGACCGCCCGCGTCTCCGGCCGCACCCGCTCCGCGCCCGCAAAGATGTAGCGCAGCGCATAGAAATCATAGCCATGCGCCATCCGCGCATAGCCCGACAGGAAGGTGTCGGTCCCGAACAGGATTGTCGCATTGGCATCATAGGCCAGCGCCGGCACGATCCGGTAATGCAGCGGGCTGGGATACAGCACCGTCTTCACCCCCGACAGCACCGGCAGCAACGTACCCCCGGTCAACCCGAAGCTGTGGAATACCGGCAGCGCGTTCAGTACCACGTCCGCCCGGTTGAAATCGATCCGCGACGACAGCTGCAGACAGTTGCTCAGCAGGTTGCGATGGGTCAGCACCACCCCCTTCGGCACCCCCTCCGACCCGCTGGTGAACAGGATGACGGCGGGCGCGTCCGCTGCCACCCGCTGCCGCCGGTGCAACCGCCCCGCCATCCGCGACCGGACCAGCGCCATGATCTTCGCCCCCGCGCCGATCGTCTCCCGGATATCCTCCAGATAGCGGACCTTGATCCCCTCCCCGGCCAGCCCGGCAACGACCTCGCCCAGCTTCGCTTGGCTGACGAATGCCCGCGCGGTGATGACCGTCCGGATCTGCGCCGAGGTGCACGCCGCCCGCAAATTGGCGAGGCCGGCGGTATAGTTCAGCATCGCCGGCACCCGTCCCGTCGCCTGCAACGCGAAGAAGGTGATGACCACCCCATTGACGTTGGGCAGCAACACCCCGACCGCCTCGCCCTTGGCCGTCCCGGCGGCCAGCGGCCGTGCCAGCGCCTGTGTCCCCGTTATCAGCCGGTCATAGGTCAGCGGCACGCGCTGCACATCCTCGACCACGCCCATGTCCGCGCCATGCAGGTGCCGCGCATCGATCAGCGCGTCGTACAGCGTGCGGTCGGTATCCGACGTCGCGAAGATCATCTCGCTCATCACGTCGTACAGCCGCCGCCCGGCAATCGCCCGCCGCTCGCGCGCGCTCATCCCCTCGGGCAGCTGGAACCGGCACGGCGGCAGCACCGTCAACTCGATCTTCGGGAACCAGTGCAGCCGCGCCTTCCCCTTCAGGCGCGAGAAGCGGCTATATTGCGCCCCGTCGATCCTGACCGGCACGATCGGCGCATCGGCGCGGTCGGCGACCATGCCGGGGCCGTCGAAAATCTTCATCAACGCGCCGGTGACGGTGATCCGCCCCTCGGGGAAGATCACCAAAGTCCGCCCCTCGCGCACCGCCTTCACCATCGCCTTGGCCGACATCGGGTTGGTCGGATCGACCGGGAATGCGTCGAACAGTTTCAGCAGCGGCTGCATCCACCACGCCTGCGCGAACCGGCTGTGGATCGCGAAGGTCGGCTTGCCCGGCAGGAACGCCGCCAGCAGCAGCCCGTCGAGGAACGACACATGGTTGACCACCACCACCGCCCGCTCGCCCGGCGCCGGCATGTTCTCGACCCCCGCCACCTCCACGCGATAGGCGATGCGCAGCAGCATCCGCACGACGGACTTGAACACCGTCTCCGGCAACAGCCAGCACGAGATCAGCGCGATCGACAGCGTGGCGAACCCCAGCGCCCCGAAGATGCCCGGCACGCTGCTCCCGCCCGCCAGCATCGCCGTCACCACCGCGACCATCAGCACGGTGACGATCGCGTTGATGACATTGTTCGCCGCGATGATCTGCGAGCGCTTCTCCGGCGCACTCCACGTCTGGAGGATGGCGTAGAGCGGCACCACGAACACCCCGCCCGACAGCGCGATGCCGGCCAGATCGACCAGCAGATGCCAGCTGCCCGGCGTCGCCACGAACGCGGCGATGTCCGCCCCCGGCGTCTCCACTACGAACCGCCCGCTGGTCAGCCACAGGTCGATCAGGAACACCGACAGCCCGATCGCCGCGACCGGCACGTAGCGCGCCGACACCTCGCCCTTCAGCAACCGGTTGACCAGCAGCGACCCCGCCGCGACCGACAGGCTGAACACCGCCAGGAACAGCGTCACCACCTCCGGTGCGGCGTTCAGCGTACCCGCGACCAGCGGCGCGAACTCCGACAGCACGACCGCGCCGACCGAAAAGAACCAGCTGATCCCCAGGATCGCCAGCCACACGCCCCGCCCGCCATGCGCCGCGCGCAGGATCGCCCAGGTGCTGCGAAACGGATTGAGGTCGATCCGCATATCGGGCGCCGCCGACGGCGCGCTCGGCACCGCCAGCGCGGCGAGGAATCCCAGCACCGCGAACCCGAACGCCGCGACACCCGCTTCCCATGGCGGAACGATCCCGCCGACCAGCTGCCCCGTCAGGATCGCGACGAACGTCCCCGCCTCGACTAGCCCTGTCCCGCCCATCAGCTCATGCGCGCGCAAATGCTGTGGTAGGATCGAATATTTGACCGGTCCGAAAATCGTCGAATGCACGCCCATCAGGAACAGGCAGGTCAGCAGTACGGGCACCGATTCGATCCAGAATCCGCCCAGCGCCAGCGCCATGATGGCGATCTCCGCGCCCTTCACCGCTCGGATCAGCCACGCCTTGTTCCACGCATCCGCCATCTGCCCGGCAAGGCCGGAGAACAGGAAATAGGGCAGGATGAACAGGCCGGTCGACACCGTCGCCAGCGTCGCCGCCTTCGCCGGATCGGCGCGGTACAGCGTGAAGTTGGCGAGGAACAGCAACGCGAACTTCAACAGATTGTCGTTCATCGCCGTCAGGAACTGCACGGTAAACAACGGTGCGTAACGACGCCGGGTCAGCAGCGAGAAATCGGGTGCGGACATGCCTTTACCCCAAACGGGTTCAACCTGGGTCCGCGACGCGGACATGCACGCATAGCCGCGCCTCGAACCGTCCGCGTCAAGCTATCATAAAAATAACAGTGTTCAATATCAGTTCGACCGGGTCGGATCGGTCAGCGGATCGGCCATCTCGCGCGGGGTGGACAGACGGCTGATCGGCAGCGATCCGGTCTGGCGCTCGATCATGCGGTGCACGCGTGGCGGACCGTCGCCCCGGTGCAGCGCCAGCAGCGCCTCGCTGTTCGCCCGGTCCGCCTCGGTCCGGCGCTGGTTGTGGCGGATATAGTCGAGCCAGGTCGACACATGATAGCGTTCGATCCACAGCTCGGGATCGTTCAGGTCGCGCAGCAACGCCCAGTGATGCGCCCCGTCGCGCCGCCGGATGCGCCGCCGTTCGTTCATCACGCTCAGGAAGGTCATCACATCCTCCTGCGCGATGCGATAGTCGATCGTGACCACCACCGGGCCGGAGCGCGCCTCCACCGGCACCTCGGTATCCGGCGTCTCCCAGCCGCGCGGGGCGAGATTGGCGGTCTCGATATCGCGCAACGGCAGCCTGAACCCGGCGACGACGCTCAGCATCTGCACCGCGGCCGCCGCCAGCAACGCCTCCTGCACGCCCGACCGTTCGGCGAGCGATCCGAACAGCCAGCTGCCGATGGTCATCCCGCCGAACGCCGACATCTGGTACAGCGCCAGTGCCCGCGCCACGACCCAGCGCGGCGCCGCCATCTGGACCGATACGTTGAAGGTGCTGAGCGCCGACACCCACCCCGCCCCGGCCAGCACCAGCGCGACCAGCGTCAGCGGCAACCACGGGCTGATCGCCACGATCGCCCCGCCGCTTGCCAGCACGGTGGCCGCGACCCGCACCAGCCGCTCCGGGCTCCAGCGCCGCCGCAACCGCACGCTGCCCAGCGCGCCCAGCACCGCACCCGCCCCGAACCCGCCGAGCAGCGCGCCATAGGTCAACGGCCCGCCGGTCACCAGATCGCGCGCGACCAGCGGCATCATCGCCGGCACCGCGCTGGCGGCGATGCCGAACAGGGCGGCGCGCATCAGCACCGTGCGCAGCGACGGCGACATGCGGACGTAGCGAACCCCCGCCGCCATCGCGAGGCCCAGCGTCTCGCGCGGCAGCAGGCGCGGCGCATAGTCCGGCTTCCACCGCGCCAGCACCGCGATCAGCCCGATATAGCTGAGCGCATTGGTCAGGAACGCCGCTGCCGCCCCCGCCGCCGCGACGATCGCCCCGCCTAACGCCGGGCCCACGCTGCGCGCGATGTTGAAGCCCATCGAATTGAGAGCGACCGCGCTGGGCAGGACGCTGCGCGGCACCATGTCGCCGACCGATGCCTGCCACGCCGGCCCGTTGATCGCCGTGCCGCACCCGATCAGAAAGGTGAACGACAGCAGCAGCCATGGGGACAGCCACCCCAGCCACGCGCAGACTGCCAGGGCGACCGACACGGTCAGCATGAAGCTCTGCGCGGCCAGCATCACGCGCCGCCGGTCGAGATTGTCGGCGACCGCCCCGGCCCAGAGCGACAGCAGCATGATCGGCAGCGTGGTCGATGCCTGGACCAGCGCGATCATCTGCGGCGACGCGGCCAGCGACGTCATCATCCACGACGCGCCGACCGACTGGATCAGCCCGCCGAAGTTCGATGCCATCGACGCGATCCAGATGGCGCGAAAGATCGGGATCGACAACGGCGAGCTATGCGTCGCGGTCGCGGTCGTTACGGGTGAGGATGCCATGACGGGTGAATGCGCCGCGCGCCGCTTTGTGCCAAGCGACTTGCATCCTCGGCCGCCGCGACGGCAAGGGTTGGGCGATGCGCGATCCCTTCACCCTCGACACCAACGGCGCCACGCTGACGATCCGCGCCACGCCGAAGGCGTCGAAGACGGCGGTCACCGGCGTCGTGGCGCTGGAAGGCGACACGACCGCGCTCGGCCTGCGGGTGGCCGCCCCGCCGGTCGACGGCGCAGCGAATGACGAGGTGGTGCGCTTCGTCGCGAAGCAGCTGCGGGTCGGGCGAGGATCGGTGACTTTGGTTGCGGGGCAACCTAGCCGGGTGAAAAGGCTGCGGATCGTGGGGAATGTGGTGGCGTTGGAGGCCGCGTTGCGGGCACTCCTGTCTTAATCGTCATTCCCGCACCCTGATCGTCATTCCCGCGAAGGCGGGAATCCATACACGCAACGCTGCGGCTCCATCATGATCGTCAGCGGCAATGGGTGCCCGCCTCCGCGGGAACGACGGAGTGGGTGACGCACCGCCGCGCCCCCATCGTCATCCCGGCGGAGGCCGGGATCCATTGTGTCGGGCGGCATCGACAAAAACGCTACGTGGCACATCCATGGATTCCGGCCTACGCCGGAATGACGGAGCGTTTGCGGAGAGCGAACCCGCGACCCACCATGCCGGAACGACGGAGCGTGTGAGAGAACCGCCCCCCTCAAACAATCGCATGCGGCACGAACCGCGCCAGATCGCGCGTGATCGGCCCGTCATCCTCGCGCACCGACAGCGCGACCGCCTCGTCGCCGACGATCCACGATCCGACCACCGCATGATTGCCATCGAACACCGGCAACCGCGCCAGCGCCTGCACGACATGCCCCTCCTCGCCATAGCCGCCATCCGGCCCGCGCGCGGTGGTGCTGCCATCGACCAGTTCGATATCCCAGCCCTCGCGCGAAAAGATCGGCTTGCGCACATAGGCATCGCCAATCTCCGCCAGCGCCGCCGCATCATCGGCAAAGGCGGCGGGCAGCAGGTTCGGGTGCCCCTTATGCCGCTGCCACAACAGCGGCAAAATCCCCTTGTTCGACAGCAACGCCTTCCACGCAGGCTCCAAGAACAGCGTCTTCGTCGCCGCCAGTTGCTTGGCGTACGGCTCGCGCAGCATATCCTCCCACGGATACAGCTTGAACAGCGCCGCGATCAGCACGTCGTCGCCATCGACGAACGCGCCGTCGCCGTCGACGCCGATCCGGTCGATCGCGACGAACGCCGGGTCCAGCCCCGCCTGCCGCGCGACATCCTCCAGATAGCGGACCGTCTGGCGATCCTCGACATGATCGTCGACCGACGCGAAATGCACCGTGCTGCCGCGCGTGAACAGCGCGCCGAAGCGCTCGACCAGCGCATCGTGCAGCCGGTTATACTGGTCGGCGCCGGCCGGCAGCGTGCCGTCGGCGATGCGATCCTCCAGCCATTGCCACTGGAACAGCGCGGTTTCGAAGATGCTGGTCGGGGTGTCGGCGTTATATTCCAGCAGCTTGGCCGGACCGGAACCGTCAAACGCGAAATCGAACCGCCCGTAGAGCGACGGCGCATGTGCCTTCCATGACGCCGCCACCACGTCGCGCATATCGTCGGGAATGGCGAGGCGGTGCATCAGCGCGTCGCTGCCGACCACCTCGTCCACCAGATCGCGGCACAGCGCATGGAGTTCGGCGCTGGGGCCTTCGATCCCCTGCTCCACCTCGTCGAGCGAGAAGGCGTACCACGCCTCCTCCTCCCAATATTTCTGCCCGTCCTGATGGTGGAAGGTGAATCCCATCCGCTCGGCGGTCGCCCGCCAGTCGGGACGGGGGGCGACCGTGCGGCGTTCCATCAATCGCGCCCGATCGTCCCGCCGTCGCGCGTGCCGTCCGACAGGCGCGGCGCGGCGTCCTTGGGCTGCGACAGGCGCGCGAGGATGTCGTCGGCGCTGCTATGGCCGGGCAGCAGCCCCGCCGCCTGCAGCTTCGCATCGAGGTCGGCGCCGGTGCGCATGTCCTCCAGCTCGGCCTGCGCCTTGAACTTCTCCTCGCGGATCGCCTGGCGTTCCTTCAACCGCGCCAGGCTGTCCGCCGCCGACCCCAGCGACGCCGTCGCCCCGCCATAACTGCTGGCGACCGAGGCCTGCGCCTTCTGCACGCTCTCGTTCGCGCGGACGACGTCGACCTCGCGGCGCAGCGCGTCGATCTTGCTGTCGCCGGTCTTGATGATGCCGCGGATCTTGTCCTCGGCCGCGCGCATGTCGGCGATCTGCGGCGTCTTGGTCGACTGTTCCTGCTCGATCGTGGCGAGACGCTGGGCGACTTCGCGCGCCAGGTCCATGTCGCCGCGCGCCATCGCCGCGCGGGCCGACGATTCATACTTGTCGCGCTGCGACGTCAGCGCCTCCAGCTCCTTTTCCATCATCCGCCGCTTGGCGGTCAGCGTCGCCAGATCGTCGCGCGCCTTCGCCTGCAGCGATCCGGCGTCGCGGATCTGCTGGTCGAGGATCGTCAGCGCCTTGGCATCGACGATCGACTGGCCGGTTTCATGCGCGGTGCCGCGGACCAGCGCGACCAGATTCTTCCACATCGACATCGACTAAACTCCGTTACGCGGCAAATTCGGTGCGCAGCTCGGACGCCGCCTCGATCGCATTCTGCGCCAGCACGCGCAGTTCGATCAGCACGGTACGCAGCGACGATTCGACCGACAGCTCACCCACCAGTTCATAATATTCGCGTCCGCCGACTTCGGCGATGGCGAAATTCGACAGCGGCACCAGCTTCTGCGTCTTTAGCAGGAACCGGTTGAACGCGTGCTGGTCCGCCTGTTCGTCGACCGGCCACAACAGCGTCGACACGATGATCTGCCCACCCGCGACCGAGGCGAAGATGGCGAGGTCACCGAAATGATGCATGGTCAGTTTGAGCACCGGTTCGGCCTGCTCGATCCGCTCGACGCTCAGTTCGTCGGCAAACTCGGCGCCGCGCAGGGCCTCGGCAAGGCCACTGGTCGTCCAGCTACGGGGTGCTTCGTCCATTCATCCCTCCGAAACGCCGGCCCGGTGTGTTGGCCGCGCTTGACACCCCAAGCATAAGGCGCGACCAAAAAGCAAGGTGCGGGGGCAGTCGAGGAATGAAGCCATTCAGTCTGGGCGCTTATCTTCGCCGGCTCTATCTCGCGGCCAGCGAACTGCATCGCGGGGTGCTGCTCGCGCTGCTGGTGCTGCACATGACGATCTCGTGGGAGTTGCTGTCCTTCGCCGGCGAAACCGACCTGCTGCGCCCTTCGGCCTATCTCTACTGGTATGCGACGACCGCCTCGACGGTCGGTTACGGCGACCTGTCGCCGAAATCGGATGCCGGGCGGGTGGTCACCGCGCTGTTCGTCATGCCCGGCGCGATCGCTTTGTTCACCGTGTCGATCGCGCGTGCCTTTGCCGGGGTGTCGGCGCGCTGGCGTCGGCGGCGTCTGGGGTTGGGGGACTATAAGGCGATGCGTGGTCATATCGTCCTCGTCGGCTACGACCCCGACCGCACGCCCCGCATGATCGCGGAGATCGTCGCCGACGGGCAGGGTCACGAACTGGTGCTGGTCGCGACGCAGGAATTGGCGGTCGACGCCGCGACCCACCGCTTCGTGCGCGTCCCCTCGCTCACCGCCCCCGCCGACCTGCGCCGCGCCGGAGTCGCTACCGCCGAGCGGGTCATCGTCTACGGCCCGTCCGACCCGGACACGCTGGCGGCGACGCTGGCGGTCACCGCGCTCAACGAAACCGGTCATGTCGTCTGCTTCCTGCGCGATGCCGACACCGCCGGGCTGCTCGCCGCGCATTGCCCGCAGGTGGAGGTCGTGCTGACCCCGACCGTCGAACTGGTCGTAAAGGCACTGAGCGACCCCGGCTCCAGCCGCCTGATCGCCCAGCTCGCCAGCCATACCGACGATGGCGGCACGCTCTATGCCACCACCGCGCGCACCGCCGGCAGCTTCGACGAAGCCGCCCGCGATCTGCGCGCAAGGGGCGGAATTTTGGTCGCCAGCTGTGGCGCAGGACAGAATTCGCCGGTATTCGACCCCGACGGTCAGGTCGCGGCCGGCGACCGGCTGTTCTACATCGCGCGCACAAGGATCGCGGCATGATTTTCGGCAGCCTGTTCGGCGGCGCTCCCAAGGACGAAACCCCCGCCGTGGCGGTGGTCCGCAACATCACCATCGGGCGGCAGGTGCGGTTGGACGTGCTGGCCTGGCGGCGGCTGACCGGTGCGGCCTTCACCCTCGAGCGCGACACGCTGGAAATCACCGCGCAGGGGCTGATCCGGCTGGATGATGGCAGCCATGTCCATCGGTTCTACACCGATGACGAACTGATGTTGCAGGCGGTCAGCCAGCGCGCCGACGGGTCGGACGCCGACGACTTCACGCTGTTCCGCCCCTGGTCGTCGACCTATCCGACCGACTGGGCCGATACCGGCGCGTTCCGGGGCCGCCTGTCGCAGCCGGTGTGGGATGAACCCGGCCTCGCCCGCTTCGACCGTTTCTGGTACCCCGACGACGACCGCGTACAGCCGCCGGTCGAACTCTGGGAAGCGGTGTATGAGGAACGCACCGCCCGCCCGGTCCGCCATATCAAGCAGACCTGCATGCTCTATGCCCGCGAGGTCCCGCCCGAAGGACAGGAACTGCTGCTCGCGCTGGCGATGCAGCCCGAGGGCGGCGACCTGACGCACGAAATCATGGTCGGGCTGCCGCTGCTGCCTGCCGAATTCAACGCCTGAAGGGGAACGGGATGTTCGATATTGCCTATTTCATGAACGGGGCGGTGCATTTCATCGTCGCCTTCGGCCTTGCCTGCCTGTTCCTGACCGTCTTCAAATGGCTGTATCAGGTCTCGACCCCCTATGACGAACGCGCGCTGATCTCCGCGAACAACGTCGCGGCGGCGGTGGCGCTGGGCGGCGCGATCATCGGCTTTGCGCTCCCCCTCGCCTCGGCGCTCAGCGTCACGATCAGCGTCGTCGAATTCACCGCCTGGGCGCTGCTGGCGGGCGTGATCCAGATCGTCGCCGCCTTCATCATCCGCCGCGTGATCGTGCGCGACATGGCGGCGCGGATCGAAGGCGGCAACGTCGCCAGCGCGATCTACAGCGCGGCGACCTCGATCGGCGTCGGGCTGCTCAACGCCGCGTCGATGACCTATTGAAGGGCCTGTCCATGACCACCCTGCCCCCCCGCCGCAAACGCTCGGTCGCTGCCGGCCTGACCGCCGTCGGCGCGGTCGCGATGCTGTCGGGCTGCGACGACAATAACGAACAGGCCCGCTTCGGCCCCCCGACCGAGGTCGCGGCGTTCCAGACGGTGCAGCAATGCGTCGACAGCGGCCAGTTCGACCGCGACACCTGCGTCGCCGCCCAGCAAAAGGCGTTCAACGAGGACGGCAAGGCCGCGCCGCGCTTCGACAGCCAGCAATTGTGCGAGGAACAGTTCGGCGCCGCCCAGTGCCAGCGCCGCAGCGAAGGCGGACAGAGCTTCTTCACGCCGCTGCTCACCGGCTTCCTGATCGGGCAGCTCCTCAACAACAATTCGTCGCGCTACACCTATGGCGGCCTCTACCGCGACCGCCGCGACCGCGACGGCGGCTGGTACACCGGCTCGGGCGCCTATCTCAGCCCGAACAACGGCTATCGCTACAATGTCGGCAGCAAGGCGATCACGACCCCGGTCACGACCCAGCGCATCCAGACGCGCAGCTCGGTCGTCTCGCGCGGCGGCTTCGGCGGCCGGGTGAGCGCGCGCTCCAGCGGCGGCTGGGGTGGGGGTCGTTCGTTCGGGGGGTAGTACGTTTTCGGGGGCTGGTCCGACCTGACCGACCTGAACTCCGCCCCCCGACCACGCACGTCACCCAGCGCAGGCTGGGGCCTCTCGCGGCTCCTGTCCCGCGCGGTTACTGAAAGACCCCAGCCTTCGCTGGGGTGACGTGTACGGCCAGGTGACAGGTGTCGCCGCGAAAGTGCGCGCGATCAGGCTGAAATGCGAAGCCTTGATCGCGCGCTCCGCAAACGTCACGCGACGGCCTTACCGCAACCCCGCCATGATCGCCTCCGCCGCCGCCGACACATCGGCCCATGTCACTTCGAACCCGGCGGCATCGCCATAATAGGGATCGGCCACCGCCTGCCCTGTCCGCCCCGGCACCGCATCCATCAGCAGGCCGATCCGCGCGGTCGCATCCCTCGGCGCGCGCCGCCGCAGCTCCGCCAGATTATCGCCGTCGAGCGCGAGGATATCGGTGAACCGCCGATAATCCGCCGCCGTCACCTGCCGCGCGCGATAGCCCGAAATATCGATGCCATGCGCCCGCGCGACCGCCTGCGACCGCGGATCGGGCGGGTTCCCGACATGCCACGCCCCGGTCCCGGCGGAATCGACGGTGATCGCCACCCCCGCCCGCGCCGCCGCATCGCGCAGCGCCGCCTCGGCAAGTGGCGAGCGGCAGATATTGCCGAGGCAGACGAGCAGGAAAGAGCGGTTGGGTGGTTTCGGCATAGTCCTCTCCATACCCGTTCGGTTCGAGCAGCTTCGAGCTTGTCGAGAAGCGTCCGTCGAGAACTCGGTCGCTTGGGGCACCCCCTTCTCGACTTCGGTTCTCGACAAGCTCGAACCTGCGCTCGAAGCAAACGGGTGAACCAAGTGTGACGAAACCCTTGGCATCCCCCGCCCCCTTCCGCCAATAGTATCCCAAACAGGGGAGACGCCGATGGCAACCGCAACCACACCGATCGCACCGACCACCGCGCGCGAACGGATCGGCTGGGCCGCCGTGGCGATCGTCGGCGCCATCGCGCTCGGCTGGATCGCGCTGATGCGCGGCGAACCGGTCAACGCGCTGTGGATCGTGGTCGCAGCACTCTGCGTCTACGCCATCGCCTATCGCTTCTACGGCCTGTTCATCGCGTCGCGCGTGCTGCGCGTCGATCCCTCCCGCCCGACCCCGGCGGTGCGCCGCGACGACGGGCTCGATTATGTCCCGACCCATAAGGGCGTGCTGTTCGGCCACCATTTCGCCGCCATCGCCGGCGCCGGCCCGCTGGTCGGCCCGGTGCTCGCCGCGCAGATGGGCTACCTCCCCGGCACGCTCTGGCTGCTCGCCGGGGTCGTGTTCGCAGGCGCCGTGCAGGATTTCCTGATCCTCTATTTCTCCACCCGCCGCGACGCGCGGTCGCTGGGCGACATGATCCGCAGCGAAATGGGGCTGATCCCCGGCACCATCGCGCTGGTCGGCGTGCTGATGATCATGATCATCCTGCTGGCGGTGCTGGCGCTGGTGGTGGTCAAGGCGCTGACCGGCAGTCCCTGGGGCACCTTCACCGTCTTCGCGACCATCCCGATCGCGGTGCTGATGGGCCTCTATGGCCGCTTCCTGCGGCCCGGCAAGATCGCCGAAATGTCGGTGATCGGCTTCGTCCTGCTGATGGCGGCGATCGTCGGCGGCGAGCCGGTGGCGCATTCGCCGGTCTTCGCGCCGATGTTCACCTATTCCGGCCCGGCGCTGGCGCTGATCCTGATGGCATACGGCTTCGTCGCCTCGGTAGCACCCGTCTGGCTGCTGCTGGCCCCGCGCGATTATCTCTCGACCTTCCTCAAGATCGGGGTGATCGCCGGCCTCGCGCTCGGCATCCTCTATGTCCGCCCCGACCTGGAGATGCCCGCTGTCACCCGCTTCATCGACGGCACCGGCCCGGCCTTTTCGGGCAAGCTGTTCCCGTTCCTGTTCATCACCATCGCCTGCGGCGCCGTCTCCGGCTTCCACGCGCTGATCGCCAGCGGCACCACGCCCAAGATGGTGGCGAGCGAGGCCGACCTGCGCTTCATCGGCTATGGCGCGATGCTGACCGAAAGCTTCGTCGCGATCATGGCGCTGATCGCCGCCTGCGTGCTCGATCCGGCCGTCTACTTCGCGATGAACGCCCCGCCCGCGCTGATCGGCACCACCGCGCAATCGGCAGCCAGCGCCATCGCCAACTGGGGCTTCGTCGTCACCCCCGACATGCTCGACCAGCTCGCCCGCGACGTCGGCGAGAGCAGCATCCTGTCGCGCGCCGGCGGTGCCCCCACTCTCGCGGTCGGCATGGCCCACATCCTGAGCCAAGTGATCGGCGGACAGGCGATGATGGCCTTCTGGTATCACTTCGCCATCCTGTTCGAGGCGCTGTTCATCCTGACCACCGTCGATGCCGGCACCCGCGTCGCCCGCTTCATGATCCAGGACCTGCTCGGCAGCTTCATTCCGGCAATGAAGGAGACGCAGAAGCTCGGCCCCAACCTGATCGGCACCGCGCTCGCCGTCGCCGCTTGGGGCTATTTCCTCTACAGCGGCGTCACTGATCCGCTGGGCGGGATCAACACGCTGTGGCCGCTGTTCGGCATCTCGAACCAGATGCTCGCCGCCATCGCGCTGATCCTGTCGACCGTCCTCCTCTTCAAGATGAAGCGCGACCGCTATGCCTGGGTGACGATGGTCCCGACCGCATGGCTGCTGATCTGCACGCTGACGGCGGGGTGGCAGAAGCTGTTCGACGCCAATCCCAAGATCGGCTTCCTCGCCCATGCCAACGTCTTTTCCGAAGCGCTGGCGCGTGGCGATATCCTCGCCCCCGCCAAATCGGCGGCGGAGATGCAGCGGATCATCCTCAACGACCGCATCGACGCCGCGCTGTGCGTGCTGTTCATCGTCGTGGTGCTGTCGATCCTCGCCTATGGCATCGGCGCGATCCGCAAGGCGAAGGCCGTCCCCACCCCCACCACGCAGGAGGTCGGCGATGCGCTTCCTGCATAAGCTGGCGGAGGGGGCGCGGCTGATGGTCGGCGTCCCCGATTACGACCGCTACGTCGCGCATCGCACGGCGCACCACCCCGGCGAACCGATCATGACGCTCAAGGAATTCCACCGCGACCGGGTGGCAAGGCGCTACGGCACCGGCCCCGGCGCCCCGCCAAGATGTTGCTGATCGCGAACCTCTACCCACCGTCACCCCGGACTTGATCCGGGGTCCCGCTTCTTCTGCGGCCGTGGTTGAGAAGCGGGACCCCGGATCAGGCCCGGGGTGACGAAGTTTGCGATGCTCGGACCCGCATCGGCACCTTGCCTAAACCCCAGACACAACCGTACCCCCGCGCAGGCGGGGGTCCAGAGCCAGGCAAACGACGATCGCGTATGCCGCCCTGGACCCCCGCCTGCGCGGGGGTACATCTTGCCAAACGGTCGTACCTAATCCCGGATATTCCGCCGAAACGTCTCTGGCAAAAACAGCACCCCCAGCACCAGCGTCACCACCGCCAGCACCACCGGATACCACAGCCCGTAATAGATATCGCCGGTCGCCGCGACCATCGCGAAGGCGGTCGTCGGCAGGAACCCGCCGAACCAGCCATTGCCGATATGATAGGGCAGCGACATCGACGTATAGCGGATGCGGCTGGGGAACAGTTCGACCAGCAGCGCCGCGATCGGGCCGTACACCATGGTCACCAGGATCACCATGAACCACAGGATCAGCACCACCAGCGGCTTGTTGATCGCCGCCGGATCGGCCTTCGCCGGATAGCCCGCTGCGCTGAGCGCCGACGCGACCTCGCCCTGATAGGCGGTGATCGCCGCCGCCCGCGCCGGTCCGCTCACCTTCGCCGGATCGGGCGCCACCAGCACGCGGTCGCCGACTGCGACGCTCGCGATCGTCCCCGCCGGTGCCTCGACATTGGTGTAGCTGATGCCGTTCTTCGCCAGATAGGATTTGGCGATGTCGCAGCTCTTCGCATCGAACTTGTTGCGCCCGATCGGATCGAACTGGACCGAACAATCCGCGTCATGCGCGGTGACGCGAACCGGCGACGCGACCTGCGCCGCCGCCAGCGCCGGATTGGCGGCATCGGTCAGCGCGCCGAACAGCGGGAAATAGGTGAGTGCCGCAATCGCACAGCCACCCATGATGATCCATTTCCGCCCGATCCTGTCCGACAACCAGCCGAAGAACACGAAGAACGGCGTCCCCAGCGCCAGCGCGATGGCCAGCAGCACGTTCACCGTCGCGCCATCGACCTTCATCATCTTTTCGAGGAAGAACAGGACGTAGAACTGGCCTGTATACCACACCACCGCCTGCCCCATCGCCGCGCCGAACAGCGCGATCAGCACGACCTTCAAATTCGGCCAGCGCAGGAACGCCTCGGTCAGCGGCGCCTTCGACGTCTTGCCCTCTTCCTTCATCTTTAGGAACACGGGGCTTTCCGACAATTGCAGCCGGATCCACATCGATACGCCCAGCAGCAGGATCGACACGAGGAACGGCAGCCGCCACCCGAACCCGCCGAACGTCTCTTCGCCCAGCGCGGTGCGGAACCCGATCACGACCAGCAGCGCCGCGAACAGCCCCATCGTCGCCGTCGTCTGGATGAAGCTGGTGTACAGCCCCCGCTTCCCATCGGGCGCATGTTCCGCGACATAGGTCGCCGCCCCGCCATATTCCCCGCCCAGCGCCAGCCCCTGCAGGATACGCAGCAATACCAGTATCACCGGTGCGGCCACCCCGATGCTGGCATAGCTCGGCAACAGGCCCACCGCGAAGGTCGACAGGCCCATGATCCCCATCGTGACGAGGAACGTGTTCTTGCGCCCGACCAGATCGCCGATCCGCCCGAACACCAGCGCCCCGAACGGCCTGACCGCAAACCCGGCGGCAAATGCGCCCAGCGCCAGGATGAACCCGGTCGTCTCGTTCACGCCCGAAAAGAACTGCTTCGAAATATACGTCGCCAGCAACCCGTACAGGTAGAAGTCGTACCATTCGAACACGGTGCCGAGCGACGACGCCGCGATCACCAGCTTCTCGTTCTGGCCCTTGTGGGGCACGGCTACAGCCTCTGCCATGGCGGCATCCTCTCGTCTTGTCCGGTGCAGTCTGTCGCCACACCTCGTGCCGCGCCAGTGTCATCTGCACGCGCCATGGCGGCCAGTACGACCTTGGTAGTAGGGGCCGACCGCTTGACGCGCGTACCCGCGACCGCACATCAGGCGCACAGGAGAGAAACATGACCCAGACGATCCACGCGGCCCCGCACGACGCCGTCGCCCAGGTGGACAAGGCCGAATATGACGCGCGCTACGCCGCATCGGTCGCGGACCCGGAATCCTATTGGCGCGAGGGCGGCCGCTGCATCGACTGGTCGCGGCCCTATACCGAGGTGAAGGACACCTCGTTCGACGAGGCCGATTTCCGCATCCGCTGGTTCGCCGATGGCCAGACCAACGTGTCGGTCAACTGCCTCGACCGCCATCTCGAGACGCGCGGTGACCAGACCGCGATCATCTGGGAAGGCGACGAACCGGGCGAGACGCGCAAGGTCACCTATCGCGAACTCCACAGCCAAGTGTGCTGCTTCGCCAACGTGCTGAAATCGAAGGGCGTGAAGAAGGGCGACCGCGTCACCCTCTATCTGCCGATGGTGCCCGAAGCCGCCGCCGCGATGCTCGCCTGCACCCGCATCGGCGCGATCCATTCGATCGTGTTCGGCGGCTTTTCGCCCGACAGCCTCGCCAACCGCCTCGTCGATTGCGACAGCCGGCTGGTCATCACCGCCGACGAAGGCTGTCGCGGCGGCAAGCGCATCCCGCTGAAAGCCAATGTCGACAAGGCGCTCGACCACGCCCCCGGCGTCGACACCGTCATCGTCATCCGCCGCAGCGGTGCCGACGTGCCGATGGTCGAGGGCCGCGATTTCTGGCTCCACGACCTCCTCGCCGACGCCTCGCCCGACTGCCCGGCCGAGCCGATGGACGCCGAGGACCCGCTGTTCATCCTCTATACCAGCGGATCGACCGGCAAGCCCAAGGGCGTTCTCCACACGACCGGCGGCTATCTGGTGTGGGCACACACCACCTTCCGCGACGTGTTCGACTATCGCGACGGCGAGGTGTTCTGGTGCACCGCCGATATCGGCTGGGTCACCGGGCATAGCTATGTCGTCTACGGCCCGCTGTCGAACGGCGCGACGACGGTCATGTTCGACGGCGTGCCCAACTATCCCGACCATGGCCGGTTCTGGGAAACGATCGACCGGCTGGGCGTCAACATCTTCTACACCGCCCCCACCGCCATCCGCGCGCTGATGCGCGAGGGCGACAGCTGGGTCACGAAATCGAGCCGGAAATCGCTGCGCATCCTCGGCTCGGTCGGCGAACCGATCAACCCGGAGGCATGGGACTGGTATCACCGCGTCGTCGGCGACCGGCGCTGCCCGATCGTCGATACCTGGTGGCAGACCGAAACCGGCGGCATCCTGATCTCGCCGCTCCCCTATGCCACCGACCTGAAGCCCGGCAGCGCGACGAAGCCGCTGCCCGGCGTGCAACCGATGATCGTCGATGCCGAGGGCAAGGAGCTGGAGGGCGCGACCGAGGGCAATCTGTGCATCACCGACAGCTGGCCCGGCCAGATGCGGACGGTGTGGGGCGACCACGACCGCTTCTTCCAGACCTATTTCACCACCTATCCCGGCAAATACTTCACCGGCGACGGCGTGCGCCGCGATGCCGATGGCTATTACTGGATCACCGGCCGCGTCGATGACGTCATCAACGTCAGCGGCCACCGCATGGGCACCGCCGAGGTCGAAAGCGCGCTCGTCGCCCACCCGAAAGTTGCCGAAGCCGCGGTCGTCGGCATGCCGCACGACATCAAGGGCCAGGGCATCTATGCCTATGTGACCCTGAACGCGGGCGACGAACCGACCGACGACCTGCGCGCCGAACTGCGGCAATGGGTCCGCAAGGAAATCGGCCCGGTCGCCACCCCGGACGCCCTCCAGTTCGCGCCCGGCCTGCCCAAGACCCGCTCGGGCAAGATCATGCGCCGCATCCTCCGCAAGATCGCCGAGAACGACACGTCCAATTTGGGCGACACTTCGACGCTCGCCGATCCGTCGGTGGTCGACACGCTGGTCGCCGAGCGTATCCGGCCGGCGTGATGCCCACTCTCGTCACCCCGGCCTTGAGCCGGGGTCCCGCTTCTTCTTCTGCCGTCGGTAAAAAGCGGTACCCCGGGTCAAGCCCGGGGTGACGCTGGAGAACGCGCGATGACCACCATCCTCGTCGCCGACGACCACCCGCTGTTCCGTCAGGCCCTGACCCTCGCCGTCCTGCAAGTCCGCCCCGACGCGCATATCGTCGAAGCCGGCTCGCTCGACCGCGCGGTCCAGGCCATTCGCGACGCCGACAAGCTCGCGCTGATCCTGCTCGACCTGAACATGCCCGGCGCGGTCGGCTATAGCGGCGTGGCCCTGCTCCATGCCGAAGCCCCCGACGTCCCCATCCTCGTCGTCTCCGGCGCCGATCGCGCCGCCGCCTTCGCCCAGGTTGCCCGGTTCGGCGCGGTCGGGTTCGTCGGCAAGGATGCGGCACTGGAATCGATCGAGGCCGCCATCGCCGCCGCGCTCGCCGGCGACCGCATGGCCCCCGACACCGCACCCGAAGACGACATGGCCGCCCGCGTCGCCGCACTCACTCCGATGCAGCTTCGCGTCCTGCTCGGCGTCCTCGCCGGCCGCCTGAACAAGCAGATCGCCCACGACCTCGGCATCGCCGAGACGACCGTGAAGGTCCACATGACCGCCGTGCTGCGCAAGCTCGACGTCGGCAACCGCACGCAAGCCGCCGTCGCCGCCCGCGCGCTCGGACTGGAAGTCACGGGCTAGGCCCTATTCCCCGTCACCCCGGGCTCGACCCGGGGTCCCGCTTCTTCTTCCCCGCCCACACAGGAAACCCTGTCCTACAAGCCACCAACCTGCCAGTATCGAACCCGCTCTTTCCCATCGTCGGCTTCGCTACCCCACCGCGCCCCATCCGGCCCCGCGACGAACACGTCACGAGTGTGAACTTAGTGACCTTTGGCGATTTTCCGCGGGTTTCGGGGACTGGTGGCAGACAACAACACGCACCTTTAAACAACTGGCGCCAGAACGAAGGCTGGGGCATCAACCGCCTCCTTCCCCGCGTTCGCAAACATGCGGTTAGTGTGAACTTAGTGAACTTTGGCTTGGTGGCACGGCCCCGACACGGGCAAAGCCCGTGCCGTCGGACGGCGCTCCCCGCGCCGCCGGCCGGGCGCGCCTCGGGTGGCTTGCAGTAGCTGCGCTACTGCTCGCCCGGCGCGGCTACCCACGCGTCGAACACCTCCCCCGCCAACGGCTTCAGCAACACCGTCACGCCCACCGCCTCAGCCGCCTCCGCCAGCGTCCGGCTCGCATCCGCCGTCACCAGCGCCGCGCGCAGCGCCGGCCTGACCGCGCGCAGCATCCCGATCAGCGCCAGCCCATCGACCTCGCCGCCCAGATCATGGTCGACGAACGCCACCTCCTCGCACACCCCGGCCAGCGCCTCCTCGACCGTCGCTGCCACCCGCACCCGGTGCCCCCGGCTGACCGCCAGCGCCGCCATCGCGCGCCGGACCCCGGCATCGTCATCGACGATCAGACACGACAGCGGCCCGACGTCGCGCACCGCCACCCGCGCCGGCACCGCCGTCGCCACGCCCTCGACCATCGGCAGCGTCACCGCAAAGCGGCTCCCCCGCCCGACCCGGCTGTTCAGGTCGACCTCCGCCCCCAGCAACGCCGCCGTCCGCGCGACGATGGCAAGGCCCAGCCCCAGCCCGGCATCCTCGGCCGTCGCCAGCCGCTCGAACTCGCGAAACACCCGCGCCCGGTCGGCCTCGGCAATGCCGGGTCCGCTGTCGACCACCTCGATCCGCGCCACGCCACCCCGCCGACGCACCCCGATCATCACCCCGCCCCGCGCGGTATAGCGCACGGCATTGCCCAGCAGATTCTGGACGATCGAGCGCAGCAGCACCCGGTCGGTTTCGACCACCGCATCCCCCGGCCCGATCCGCAGCACCAGCCCCTTTGCCCGCGCCTGATCGGCGAAACTGTCGACCAGCTCGACCAGCAGGCCCCGGACCCCGAAGCGCGTCGGCACCGGCACGATCCCCCCGGCATCCAGCTTCGATATGTCGAGCAGCGCCCGCAGCAACTGGTCCGCCGCCGCGATCGACTGGTCGATCCGCTCGGCCAGCGGCTTCGCCCGATCGTCCGCCCCCCGCGCCAGCGCGGCCGTGAACAGCCGTGCCGCGTGGAGTGGCTGCAACAGGTCGTGGCTGGCGGCGGCCAGGAACCGGGTCTTGTCCGCCGTCGCCCGCGCCAGCGCGGCATTGGCGTCGGACAGCGCGCGGGTCCGCTCCTCGACCCGCCGCTCCAGCTCGGCCCGCGCCGTCTCCACCGCACGCAATGCCTGCGCCTCGGCGGTGATGTCCGAAAAGCACATGACATAGCCGCCGCCCGGCATCGGCCCGCCCACGGTCTTCAGCACCCGCCCGTCGCTGCGCACCCGTTCGAAACTGTGCCGCGTCCCCCGCCGCATATGCGCCAGCCGCCGCGCGACATGGTCGTCGACCTCTCCGGGGCCGCAATCACCGCGCAGCGCATTGAACGCGATCGCATCGGCCACCGGCGCGCCGACCCGGATCATGCCGGGCGGGAACCCGAACAGGTCGAGATAGCGCTGGTTCCACGCGACCAGGTTCAGCTCCGCATCGACCACGCTGACCCCCGGATCGATATGCTCCAGTGTGGCGGCGAGTAGCCCCTTGGAAAATTGCAGGCTCTGCCCGCTCTCGTCCAGCATCCGCGCGACATCGTCCGCGCCCAGTCCCTCGCCCGACAGTGCGGACGCCACCAGCCGCCGTGCGGACGACACCCCGACCACCTGCGCCACCAGCCGTTCGGCCCGGCGCGCGGCGCGGGCATCGACATGGCTGCCCTCGCCCAGCTCCGCCCTCGCCCGCTCCTCGCCGACGAAGCGCGCGACCAGCTGGGTCAGCTCGGACAGGTCGCGCACCGGCGGCACCCGGTCGTCGCGGACGAAGGGCAGGCGCGGCGCGCGCGACAGGGCGACGGCGGCGTGGACGATCAGGTTCGCCGCCAGCGTCACCACCGCCGCCGCTGCGACCGCCCCCATCCCCGCCATCGCCGGGATCGGCAGCGGCGCTCCGCTCAGCGTCGGCACGAACAGCAGCAGCGTCCATCCGGCAAGGCCCGTCGCCAGCCCCGCCTTGGCCGCCAAGGGATCGCGCCCACCCCCGGCCACCGCCAGCAGCAGCGCGGGCGCGAACTGCGCCATCGCCGCAAAGGCGACCAGCCCGATCGTCGCCAGCCCGCGCGTCATCGGGATCAGCAGTGCGCTCATCAACGCCACGCCGATGATCCCGACGATCACGGCGCGGCGCACCCACAGCAGCGTCCGCCCGACATGCGCCGCTGCGGCCATGCGCGGGTGGCGCAGCAACAGCGGCGCGATCAGGTCGTTCGACACCATCGTCGCCAGCGCGACCGTCTCCATCACCACCATCGCCGTCGCCGCTGAAAAGCCGCCGACGAACCCCAGCAGCGCGATCGCCGGCGCTCCGGCGGCCAGCGGCATGGCGATCACCAGCAGGTCGGGCCGCGTCGCGCCGCCCTGCACCAGCGCGCCCCAAGTGATCGGCACGACCAGCAACGCGGTCAGCACCAGATAGGCGACGAACGGCCAGCGCGCCCGCGCCGGGTCGTGGCGGTCGTGCGCGGCGATCACCGTCACATGGAACTGGCGCGGCAGGCACAGCATCGCCGCCATCGCCAGCAACGTCGCAATGGCGAAGTCTCCGGCCGCCGGTGGCCGGGCAAAGCCGCTGCCCAGCCGCGCCATCCCCGCCGCCCGCTCCGCCGGTGCCGCCTCCACGACCAGCCACAACGCGAACAGCGCGACGGCGGCAAAGGCCGCGAGCTTGATGAGCGACTCCACCGCGACCGCCGCCAGCAGCCCGCCATCGGCCCGCTCCTTGGCATCGCCGCGCGTCCCGAAGCCGATGGCAAAGGCGGCCAGCACGATCGCGGTCACGATCATCGGCCGCGTCGTGTCGCCCAGGTTGGCCAGGGCGCCATAGCTGGTCGCGACCGACCGCAGCTGCAACGCGACATAGGGCACGGTCCCGGTCAGCGCGATCAGCGTCACCAAAGCCGCTACCCCTCGGCTGCGCGAAAACCGCCCGCCGATAAAGTCGGCGATCGACGTCGCCCCATCGGCCTGCACCGCCCCCACCAGCCGTACCAGCAACCGCCGTCCGAAGACGAACAGCAGGACCGGCCCCAGATAGATCGGCAGATAGGTCCACCCCTCGGCCACCGCGCTGCCGACCGCGCCATTGAACGTCCAGCTGCTGCAATAGACCGCCAGCCCCAGCGTATAGACCGCCCGCCGCCGCCCCGGCGCGATCCCCCGCCGCCGCACGACCCACGCCACCGCGAACAGCAGCGCGGCATAGCCGATCGCGACGACGAACAGCAGCAACCCGTTCATGGCCCTCCAAGGCAGCGATCGACCTTCAGCTCTTTCTCCGTCACCCCGGGCTTGACCCGGGGTCCCGCTTTCCTCGCCACCGTGGGGAAGAAGCGGGACCCCGGATCAAGTCCGGGGTGACGAAAAAGTAGGACCGTCCTACGCCGGGCGGCTGGGCGATGTCAGTGGAAATCGCGCGACTTCGGCACCAGCCGCACGTCGCGCGGGTGGCGCGACGCGACCGGGCGCACCACCTCGTCCCCCCGCGACGACGGCACCGGCGGCGGCGCCTCGCCCAGTGTGTCGAGCAGGTCGCTGCGGTCCCACACCCGCGCGCCCATCAGGTGCACGATCCCCTCGCGGCTGCGCTGCACCTCGCCCTCGACCAGCATCAGCCGCGCGCCCATCACCTCGCGCCGATACGCCTCAAACAATCGCGCCCACAGCACGACATTGGTGATGCCGCCCTCGTCCTCCAGCGTGACGAAGATCGCATTGCCCTTGCCCGGCCGCTGCCGCACGAGGACGAGGCCGGCGGCGGTGACCCGCGCGCCTGCCTTCGCCGCCATGATCCCGGCGCAACTCGTCACCCCCATCCGGTCGAGCCGCCCGCGCAGGAACTGCATCGGATGCCCCTGCAGCGACAGCCGCAGCGTCTGGTAATCGGTCACGACATGCTCGACCGCCGGCATCGCGGGCAATGTCATGTCCGGCTCCGCGCCCAGTTCGGCGGCTTTGGCATGGGCGAACAGCGGCAGCTCGGCATCCGGGGTTCGCCGCACCTCCCACAACGCCTCACGCCGGTCGAACCCGATCGATCGGAAGGCATCGGCATCGGCCAGCAGCCTGAGCGCCCGCTGCGGCAATCGCGCCCGCCGCGCCAGTTCCTCGACGCTGGCAAAGGGCCGCCCGGCGGCGATCGCCTCGGCCCAATGCTGACGGAACCCGTCCATCTGCCGAAACCCCAGCCTGAGCGCGAGGGGTATCCCCTCCTCCGTCACCCCGGGCTTGACCCGGGGTCCCGCTTCTTCAGCGACGTCGACAAGAAAGCGGGACCCTGGATCAAACGCAGGGTGACGATCACAGGCTAATCCTTCCAGCTTGTTATCCCAGTCGCTGACATTCACATCGATGCCCAGCACCGCGACCCCATGATCGCGCGCATCGCGGACGATCTGCGCCGGGGCGTAAAACCCCATCGGCTGCGAATTGAGCAGCGCACACGCAAACACCGCCGGGTGATGGCATTTGATCCACGACGACACATAGACCAGCCGCGCGAAGGACAGCGCATGGCTCTCGGGAAAGCCGTAGCTGCCGAACCCCTCGATCTGGCGGAAGCAGCGTTCGGCGAAGTCGGGTTCATAGCCGCGCGCGGTCATGCCATCGATCAGCTTCCGCCGGAAATTCTCGATCGTTCCCGGATTGCGAAAGGTCGCCATCGCCCGGCGCAGTTCGTTCGCCTCGTTCGGACTGAAGTCGGCGGCGACGATGGCGAGCTTCATCACCTGTTCCTGGAACAGCGGCACGCCGAAGGTCCGCCCGAGCAGGGTGCGCAGTTCGTCCGGATCATGTGGCGGCTTGGGCGACGGATAGGTGATCGCCTCCTGCCCAGATCGCCGCCGCAGATAGGGGTGCACCATATCCCCCTCGATCGGCCCCGGCCGCACGATCGCCACCTGCACCGACAGGTCGTAGAGCGAGGTGGGCTTCAGCCGCGGCAGCATGTTCATCTGCGCCCGGCTCTCGACCTGGAACACGCCGATGCTGTCGCCCTTGTGCAGCATGTCGTACACCGCCGCGTCGTCCGCCTTCAGGTCGACGGTCAGGTCATGCTCGCCCAGCCCGTGGTGCCGGAGCAGGTCGAACGCCTTGCGGATGCAGGTGAGCATGCCGAGCGCCAGCACATCGACCTTCATCAACCCCAGTGCGTCGATATCGTCCTTGTCCCATTCGATGAAGGTCCTCCCCTCCATCGCGCCGTTATGGATCGGCACCATCTCGTCCAGCCGCCCCTGCGTCAGCACGAACCCGCCGACATGCTGCGACAGATGGCGGGGAAATTCGAGGATCTGGTCGACCAGCCAGCGAAGCTGCGCGATCTCGGGATTGTCGATGTCGAACCCCGCGCTGGTATAGCGCCGCGCCTCCATCTGCCCGGCAAAGCTGCCCCACACGGTACTGCCCAGCCGCTGCGTTACGTCGCGGGTCAGGCCCAGCACCTTGCCGACCTCGCCCACCGCGCTCCTTGGCCGATAATGGATGACGGTCGCGGCGATCCCGGCCCGCTCGCGGCCATAGCGGCGGTAGATATACTGGATCACCTCCTCGCGCCGTTCATGTTCGAAATCGACATCGATATCGGGCGGCTCGCCGCGCTGTTCGGACACGAAGCGCGAGAACAGCAGATCATGCTCGTTCGGATCGACCGAGGTCACGCCGAGCAGGAAGCACACAATCGAATTGGCCGCCGACCCGCGCCCCTGGCACAATATCGGCGGATCGCAGGTCCGCGCGAACCGGACCAGATCATGGACCGTCAGGAAATAATGCGCATATTTCTGGCTGCGGATCAGCGCGAACTCTTCATCCAGCCGCTTGCGCACCCCGACCGGCAGGTCCGGCCCATAGCGCTCCTCCGCGGCGGTCATCGTCAGATGTTCCAGCCAGTCCTGTGCCTCCCACCCTGCCGGTACCGGCTCATGCGGATATTCGTACTTCAGGTCGGTCAGGCGAAACTCGATCCGCCTCAACAGCCTCACGCTTTCCTCGACCGCTTCGGGGCAATCGCGGAACAGCCGCGCCATCTCTTCGGGCGCCTTCAAGTGCCGCTCGGCATTCGCCGCCAGCTTGCGCCCGGCAGCGGCAAGGGTCGTGCCCTCGCGGATACAGGTCAGCACATCGTGCAGCGGCCGCTGCTCATGCGTCGCATAGAGCGCGTCGTTGGTCGCGAGCAACGGGACGCCGATCCTGCCGGCCAGCGCGATCCGCCCCGCCAGCCGCCGCCGATCGCGCCCGCCGCGCGGCATCGCGACCGCCAGCCATACCCGCCCCGGACAGGCATCGCGAAGCCGCGTCAGCAACGCTGCATCCGGCGCGGTGACGATCAGCAGCAACCCTTCCTGCCATGTCAGCAGGTCGCTCAATTCGAGGTGGCACTCCCCCTTCTTCGCCTTGAGATTGCCGCCGCTCAGCAACCGCGTCAGCCGCCCCCATGCCGCGCGGTCGGTTGGATAGGCGACGATGTCCGGCGTCCCGTCGGCGAACACCAGCCGCGCACCGACGACGAGGTCGAAGTCGTTGGGCGGCAATCCCTGCTCGACCAGCCCCTCATTCGCCTTCTTGAGCGACAGAAACGCCTGCACCACCCCCGCCACGGTGTTGCGGTCGGCAATCCCGATCCCGGCCATTTTCAGCTCGTTCGCCTGGCCGACCATGTCGCACGGCGGCGACGCCCCGCGCAGGAACGAGAAGTGCGTCGCGGCGATCAGTTCGGCAAAGGCCATCTCACGGACGGGCCTCGCCCGCCCCACCCGTCATCCCGGTGGAGGCCGGGATCCAAGGTTCCGCAATCGCCGAAGCCATTGAGTCTGCGGCACGGTGGATCCCGGCCTGCGCCGGGATGACGATTTGGCGAACGCCCAACCTTGACCCGCCCACCCCGAACGTCATTCCAGCGCAAGCTGGAATCTCCTGCGACAAGGATGCAGCGCCAGCCACAAGGAGACCCCAGCCCGCGCTGGGGTGACGATTGGGGCGGAGGATGCCGGATGTCGCGCGGCTCACGCGAACACCCCATGCACATACCATAGCGGATCGGGCGTCTCGCGATCGTACAGCCCGTGCCGGAAGATCCAGTAGCGCCGCCCGCGCACATCCTCGACCCGGTAATAGTCCCGCGTCCGCACCTTCGTCTGCCCCCTGCGCCACCACTGCGCCGCGATCCGTTCCGGCCCTTCGAAGCGGATCACGTCATGCAGCACCCGCCGCCAGCGAAAGCGGTGCGGCGGGCCGTCGGGGACTTCGGCCATCACCTCGATCCGCTGTGGCGGGTCAAACAGGTGGATCGGACGCAGCGGCGGCTCGCCCGCTTCGGGTGCGTCCCAGCCGGTCGGCACCGGCGCGTCGATCGCGTCGATGGTCAGCACCCCCTGTTCGGGCAGATGGCTGTCGCCCGGCGCGACCCGCGCGATCCGCCCGCGCCCCAGCCGGGTGCTGAGGCGATCGACCAGCGCCGCCATCGCCTCCTCGCTGACCGCTCCCCCTTCGAGCTGCAACTGTGTCGGCGCCAGCGGTTCGAGCGCCGGCACGCTCATGCGGATCATGTCGAAGCCGAACCCAGGATCGATCGGGTCGGCCAGCGCGTCGATCCGTTCGCGGAACAGCCGCAGGATCGAGGGCGGATCGCGCATCGGCAACCCGCTTTCGACTGCCAGATCGCGCAGCGCGCCATCGGCCCGGTACAGCCGCACCGCGAACCGCCGCCCGCCACGGTCGCGTGCGGTCAGCTCCGCCTCCGCCTCCGTCGCCAGCTCGCCGATCGTCGAAAGCACATCAGCGTCGCGTGCGATCGGTTCGGCGAAGCGCCGTTCGAAGAACAAGGCCGGCAGCGCCCGGCGCGGGCGCAACCGCTGGTCGGCATCGCCCAGCAAGCGCGCCAGTGCCGCCACCGTCTCTTCCCCGAAGCGCGCCGCGATCGGCGCGGTCGGGCGGCTGGCAAGGTCGCCGATGGTGCGCAGCCCCGCCCGGCGCAGCGCCACCGCAATCTCGTCGTCCAATCGCAGCGCCGCCACGCCCAGCCGCCGGATCGCAGCCGCCTCGCTTGCCGCCGGGGCACTCTGGAACCGGGCCAGCGCCTGCGCCGCATCGGGCGTATCGGCCAGTGCGTGGCGCAGCGTCCCGAACCGGGCGAGGCGCGACTCGACCTCCGCCACCAGCTCCGCCTCGCCGCCGAACAGATGCGCGCAGCCGGTAATGTCCAATGTCACCCCGTCGCCGCCGTCCAGCGCGACCAGCGGCGTGAACCGGTCGCAGGCATCGGCGATCCGTTCCAGCCAGCCATGATCGGCGAACGGATTGGCATCGACCACGACCAGATCAGGCAGTTGCGCCCGCGCATCGGCCAGCGCCATGCCGGGGGTGAGACCCTTGTCCAGCGCGTGGCGGTCGACCGATGCGATGCGCAAGGCCCCCCGCACCGTTTCGACACAGACGAACGGCGCATCATCCGGCACGACGCAGGGGTATTGGCGCAGCAAGCGGTCGCTCGGCAGGAACGGCCACCACAGCGCCAGATGGCGCCGACCGCTGGGTCGGGCTGGTGAAGACGGCTTGCTCACGGTTCCACTCCACTTGCCAGCGGCCATCGGCACTCCGGCCGCGCTGACGCAATAATTCGAGGTCGAAGGTCGGATGGCCCGGCGCATTGGCGGGCAGGGGTTGCGACGCGCAGGACCGCACCGCCCAGCGGGTATCGGCGGCACTCGCCACCGGAGTCGCGGCGATGCGCAGCAGCAGCGCCGTCACCCCGCTTTCCTCCGCCGCCAGCGCGAGGCGGCGGCTGGCGGTCAGGTCGAGTGCCTTCGGATCGCGGTGCAGTTCGATCACCGCCACCCCGACCCCGGCACAGCGCACGACATCGGCCGCCGCGCGCAGCACCGACAGCGCATCGGGCAGGAACCCCAGCAGCAGCCGCGCGGGATCGACGCCGATCTCGACCAGTCCCGGCGCATGGAGATGCCCGCCCCCGCGCACCGCCGCCTCCTCGCGCAGCCAGACGATACCGCCGCCCAGCCGAATCGACAGCATGCCGACAAAGCCGGTCGCGCTACCGGCATCGCCCGCTTCTGCCGCGAAAATCTCGTGCAGCCGCCCGCGCGCGATGCCGCCATCCAGCGCGGCGTCGATGTCGCCATGCCCGGTCGCCACCCGCACCGCCTTGCCTATCGGCGCGCGCCGCTCCATGGCGGCGACTTGCCGCTTCAGCGCGGACAGGGTGGACGACTCTGCGTTCATGGTTTGTTCTTTATCCCCCAACCCTTATGGATTCGTCAATCCGGGTTGGGTGGGGTTCACCATGGGTACCAAGAAGTAAGATTGTTTTCACGCGAAGGCGCGGAGACGCGAAGGGGGTTGCGCGGCTTGGCGAGCCTGTGCCCCCGGCAGACGCTCTACGCAGAAACCATGGAATAGGGCCGCTGGCGCGGGAGAAGCAGCGCCAAGCGGAGCCCCTCCGCGTCTTCGCGCCTCCGCGTGAAACCCTCTTCCTATCGCAAACCAACTACCCGACCGGCAAAGGCTCCACATCGACCGACACCTGCATCGTCTGCGCCCCCGACCCCAGCACCACGCCGTCGATCGGGGCGATGTCGGCATAGTCGCGGCCGATCGCCATCACGACATGATCCTCCGCCATCCAGATGCCGTTGGTCGGATCGACGCCGACCCATCCCAGTTCGGGACCGGCCCACACCAGCACCCACGCATGCGTAGCGTCCGCGCCGACCAGCCGCTCCTGCCCCGGCGGCGGCAGGGTGCGCAGATAGCCCGAGCAATAGGCGGCGGGCAGCCCCGCGCCGCGCAGCCCCGACAGCATGATCTGCGCGAAATCCTGACACACTCCGCCGCGCTTGGCGAAGGCTTCGGCGGGCGGCGTGTCTACCAGGGTCGCGGTCGGATCGAAGGCAAAGTCGCGCTGGATGCGACGGGCGAGCGCGATCGCCGCGTCGAGGATGCCGCGATCGTCGGCCAGATCCTCGGCACACCACTCGGCAATTTCCGGCACGATCGGCACATGGGCGGAGGGGAACAAGTAGCTGACCGGGCTGGCCGGACCGGCATCGGCGACCTTTGCGACCATGGCGCGAATATCGGCCAGCGTCGGGTCGGTCGGCGACGGCACCGGGATCGGCCGCTCGACACACACCGTCGCGCGGCTTTCGATCGTCAGCGTGCGTTCGGGCCGTTCGACCACCAGCCGTGTGACATTGGCCAGCCCCGCCTGCGCCCGCGCCGGATGGGTATGACCGCCCGGTTCGACCAGCAGCGCATAGTCCTCCAGCGTCTGCCCCGACCACAGGATCGGGCGGAGCCTGAGGTTGCAGCGCGCGAACCCCGCCGCTTCCTCATAATCGAAGCGGGTGATGTGGCGGATGGCGTAGCGCATCATGCCAGCGTCAGCCCGGCTTCGCGCAGCGCCTGCGCCCCCTGCAGGAAATAGCGGGTGGCGATGGCGTCGGACAGCTTCTGCAACTGCTGGTTGATCTCCAGCACCCAGCCGCGATCGACCCGTTCGGCCGATGCCATGGCGATGCCCGCGGTCAGGCGCGCGGCGATACGCTGTTGCGGTTCGGCGATGCCGGCATCGTTCAGCACCGGCAGTTTCGCCAGATGGCCGACGATCGTCTCCACCTGAAACGCGATGCCGCGCGGATTGCCGGGGTCGAGCGCGATCAGGTCAATCACCGGCACCCGCGCAAAGCCCATCAGATAGCGCTGGCGATAGCTGATCTGGCTGTTGGCGAGGTCGAGCAGGGTCGACAGATCCTCGGCATTGGCGCGACGCAGGTCGACCGCCAGCAGCGTGCGCGTCACCGCCAGCGCCCGCTCGATCCGGCGACCAAGGTCATGGAAGCGCCACGCATCGGTCCGCCCCATATGTTCGGCCGACAGCCCGGCCAGCGCGGCATAGCGGCGCTGCAACGTGCCCGCGCGGTCGAGCAGCGTGCCGGTGGTCGGATGCGGCGCATCGAGCAGGCGCACCATGTCCGCCGACAGCCGGTCGCGCGACACGCCGCCGATGCCGGTCGCCATGCGGTTGATTGCGCGGACGCTGCCCCAGCCGTCGACCGCCTCCATCGCCTCGCGCCCGAAATCGACCAGGTCGCGGCGGCGATGGCTGGGCGGACGCTCCGCCGCGCCGGTATCGGCGATGATCGTCACCAGCCGCTCAACGGTTTCGGGCGCCAGCGCGGCGCCGGTGTCGGCGGAGATCGAATGGCCGAACAGCACGCGGATGACGCCCAGCAGCGCCTCGCCCCGCTCCAGATAGCGGCCGAGCCAGAACATGTTGTCGGCGACCCGGCTGGGCAGCGTGCCGGGATTGCGGCGCAGTTCCACGCTGTCGGTCGGTTGCAGCAGCGATACCGGCGCGACCGGATCGGGGCCATGGACGATAACGTCGGCGGACCATGATCCTTCACCCATCACGGCGGCCCGCGCGTCGGGCTGGTCGCCGATCCGCACGAAGCCGCCGGGCAGCACGACCCAGCGCCCGTCTCCCCCCCGCGCCGCGAACACGCGCAGCGAGAAGGGGCGCGGCAGCAGCCCCTCACCGCACGCGGTCGGCATGGTCGACAGTTCGGCGACCTCCTGCCCGACATAATCCTGCGGCCGCAGTGCCATCGCCGCCGCCAGCCGCTCCCGCGCCGCACCGTCCAGGGTAGCACCCAGCACCGCGCCATCAGGTAACCCCGCCACCGCCGGCCCCGCAAAGGCGGGGCCGATCAGCAGCTGGTCGAGCGACGACAGCACCTGCGCGCGTGCGTCCGGGTCGCCGCACCACCATGTCCCGATCGACGACAGCGACGGCGCCCGCCCCAGCAGCCGCTCGCCCAGCGCCGGCAGGAACGCCGCGAAGGCTGGCGATTCGAGCACGCCGACGCCCGGCGCATTGGCGATCACGACATTGCCCGCCGCCATCGCATCGACGAGGCCGGGCACGCCGATGGTCGAATTGGCATCGAACGCCAGCGGGTCGATCAGCCGCGGGTCGATCCGCCGCCACAGCGCGTCGATCCGCTTCAGGCCCGCGATGGTGCGGACATAGAGCTGGTCGTCGCGCACGGCGAGGTCGGCGCCCTCGACCAGCAGGAACCCCAGATAGCGCGCCAGATGCGCCTGTTCGGGATAGCTGGGGTTGAGCTTGCCCGACGTCAGCAGCCCGATGCGCGGCTCGGCCCGGCGGCAGGCGGCGGCGATCCCGGCGCGCATCGCGGCAAAGAAGGGTGCGTGCCGCTCGACATTCATCCGCGACGGCAATCCGCCCAGCGTCCGCCCCATCGCCAGCCGGTTTTCGAGCGCATAGCCCGCCCCGACCGGCACGCGCAGATGATCGGCCAGCACCCGCCAGCGCCCGTCCGGTCCGCGGCACAGATCGGCGGCGACGAAATGCAGCTGGTGCCCACCCGGTGGGGTCAGCCCGACCATCGGGTGCAGGAACAGCGGCGATCCCGTCACCAGCATCGCCGGCAGCACGCCTTCGGCCACCAGCCGCTGTTCGCCATGAATGTCGGCGATGACACCCTCGAACAGGTCGGCGCGCTCGGCCATCCCCTCGGCGATGCCGCGCCATTCCTCCGCGCCGATCAGCAGCGGGACGGGGGAGAGTGGCCAGCGGCGCTCCTCATTCTCGCCCGCCGCGCGGTAGGCGGTGCCGATATCGTCGGCATGGCGCTGCGCCCGCTCGCGCGCGCCGGACAGGCCGTTGCCGGGCAGCGCCGCCAGTTCCTCGAACGCCGCCTCCCATGCGGCACGGTCCAGCCTCTCGGCCGCGGCGAGCATGTCGCCCTGCGGCGCCAGCGCGCGATAGTCGTCCAGCCAGCGCGTACCCGTCGCGCCAGCCTCGACCCGTCCATTGATTGCGCGGCTGGCCATACTGCTTCCCGATCCCGTGCGATCCCAAGCACGCGCATCGCCGCGGCGCAACCGGTTTGCAGGAGTGGGTACGGATACAGCACGGATTTCCGGCCGCCCCGGCCCCGGCTACCGCACCCCGGAAGGCGGGGTCAGGTTATCCCCATCCCGTCACCCCGGACTTGTTCCGGGGTCCACCGGACCGCGAACGCTGTCGCAAGAAGCGTTAATCGCACAGATCGCCGCACCGTGGACCCCGGAACAAGTCCGGGGTGAGGTTTGAGGGCGCATGTCGATCCGCCCTAATTCCAAGAGGCCCGTTTCCAAATTCAGACCCGCCTTTGCAAGCCGACGACGAACAGTCGCCCGGTCAGGCCGCCGCGATACGCTGCTGCATCCGGTGCACTTCGTTGACCGGCCCCGCCCCGCCATCGACCCGGAAGCGCGCGACCTCGGTGGCCAGCACCTCGGCCTCCTGCGCCAGCACGCGGGCGGCGGCGGTCGCTTCCTCGACCATCGCCGCGTTGCGCTGGGTCACGTTATCCATTTCCGACACGGCGGTATTGACCTGTTGCAGCCCGATCGACTGCTGCGCGGCGGAGGTGGCGATGCCCGACACCAGCTCGCTGATCTCGCCGATCCGGCCGATGATCCGTTGCAGCGCCTGTCCGGTGGCGTTGACCAGATCGACCCCGGCCTCGACCTGATCGGACGATGCGGTGATCTTGACCTTCACGTCCTTGGCGGCATCGGCCGAGCGTTGCGCCAGCGCACGCACTTCGGACGCGACCACCGCGAAGCCCTTGCCGGCATCGCCTGCCCGCGCCGCCTCCACGCCGGCGTTCAGCGCCAGCAGGTTGGTCTGGAACGCGATGCCGTCGATGACGCTGATGATCTCGCTGATCTCCGCCGACGACCGCTGGATACCGCCCATCGCATCGACCGCCTGCTGCACGATCCGGCCCGATTCCTCGGCTTCGCTGCGCGCCTCGCCGACGATGCGGTCGGCACGCGACGCGCCATCGGCGGTCTGGCGCACCGTGCTGGTGATCTGGTCCATCGCCGCGGCGGTTTCCTCCAGGCTCGCCGCCTGCTGCTCGGTCCGCTGCGACAGGTCGTCGGAGGCGTGGCGGATATTGCCCGATCCGATGCGGATCTGCTCGCCCGAGCGGGTGACCATGCCCAGCGTCTCGCACATCTGCGCCCGCATCGCTTCGAAACTGTCGGCCAGTGCCTGATATTCGTTCGGGAGCCCGTCGAGCGATACCGTCAGGTCACCCTGCGCCATCCGCTCGAACGCGGCGCCGCACCGCTCGATCACCGCGCGGCGCCCCGCCTGTTCGGCGGTGAAATAGGCGGCGAGCGCGATGTCCATGTCGATCAGCGACGCCTTGACCAGCGCGGTCACCGCTCGCGCCCGTGCCCGCGCTCCGAACGGCAGCCCCAGCCGCCCGAGCACCAGCCGGGGCAGGACATGTTCCAGCATCCGGGCATAGCCGCTGATATACCAGGTTGGAGCCAGCCCGATCCGGGCATGCACCTGCCCGATATTGGTCGCGGCGGCGGCATAGTCGCGATCGATCGGACCGGAGAACAGCTTGCGCCAATGCTCCATCTGCTTGTCGCGGGCATGGTCCATCCGCGCCTGCGACGCGAACATCCCCCGCAGCGACGCGGTGCTGGCGATATGGCGGTACAACGCAGTCAGCGCCGCGGGCGCATGGCGTTCGATCGCGCGCTTGACCCGCGGAAACGCGCCATAGCTGCGGTCGTCATAGTCGAACGCCGCCAGCCGCTGTTCGAAATCGATATGGTCCTGTCCGCTCACAAACTTGGTCCTTTTCGTACCAAGAATGGTTACGGGACAAAGCGTTAAAGATGGGTAGCCTCGGGGTAACGAAGAAGCGTTGCAAGGTGCGGAACGCCTGAGCCCTACCCCGTCGGCACCGCAGCGCGACGCAACCGGTCGTTGATTGCCGCGCCCAGCCCCGCCTCCGGCACCGGCGCCACCGCGATCCGCTGGCGATCCGCGCTGTCCGCGACATGCAGCGCGTCGAACAGCCGTGCCGCCGCCTCCACCGGATCGCCCTTCGCCGACAGCGTATCGTCGCCCGCGACCGCACCGAACCCGATCAGCCATTCGCCGTCCTGGGCGCGGGTCGCGTTCAGCCGGACCGGCTTGGACGGGGCATAATGGCTCGCCAGCTGCCCGGGCGCCTCGATCCCTTCCCCCGCGCCGCCGATGTCGACGCCAAGCAACCCGGCGACCGCCTCGTGCGGGATCGGTCCGGGGCGCAGTTGCCGCACCTGTCCGTCGACACAGGCGATGATCGTCGATTCGATGCCCTGCGTCGTCGGCCCGGCATCGATCACCAGCGGGATGCGCCCGTCCAGGCTGCGCAGGACATGCTCGGCGCGCGTCGGGCTGATCGATCCGCTGGCATTGGCCGAGGGCGCGGCCAGCGGCCGGCCGGTCGCGCGCAAAAGCGCCTGCATCGCGTCATGCGCTGGCACCCGGATCGCGACGGTCGGCAGCCCCGCCGTCACCAGCGACGCGATCCCGCTCCCTGCGCGGATCGGCAGCACCAGCGTCAGCGGCCCCGGCCAATAGGCATCGGCAAGGCGAGCGGCGGCATCGTCGAACACCGCCAGCGCCTCGGCCGCCGCGCGATCCGGCACATGGACGATCAGCGGATTGAACCCCGGCCGCCCCTTGGCCGCATAGATGCCGGCGACCGCGCGCGAATCGGTCGCGTCGGCGGCGAGGCCATAGACCGTCTCGGTCGGCACCGCGACGCAGCCGCCGCCCGCGATCACCTTTGCCGCCGCCGCGATTCCCGCCGTGCCGTAGGGTAAGGAAACGGTCGTGATCGAAGCGTTTGAAGCGGTCATGGTTCGGTGCCTATACCGCCAAAAACCAATGATCGAGAGAGGGCAAATGGACCTGACCCCCGCCACCGCCGAACAGCGTTTCGTGCTGACCCACGCCGCCGGGATCGAAACCCTGGCCGAGGCAGAGCGCTTCGCCGATGCGACCCCCGATCTGCTCGACGCGATCCTGACCGGGATCGGCGATTTCGCCGCCGGCGAATGGCGGCCGCTGACACGCAAGGGCGACACGGTCGGCGCGCGCTGGACGCCCGAGGGCGTGGTGATGCCCGATGGCTATCCTGCCGCCTATCGCGCCTATGTCGAAGGGGGCTGGGGCACGATCGGATCGCCCGCCGAATATGGCGGACAGGCGCTGCCCTTCGCCGTGGCGACCGCGGTGCTCGAAACGCTCGGCACCGCCGATATGGGCTTTGCGCTGGCGCCGACGCTGACCGTCGGCGCGATCGAGGCGCTGACCCATCATGGCAGCGCCGAGCAGCAGGCACGCTATCTGCCGAAGCTCGCGACCGGCGAATGGACCGGCACGATGAACCTGACCGAGCCGCAGGCCGGATCGGACGTCGGCGCGCTGACGACGCGGGCCGAACCGGTTGGCGACGGCAACTGGCGGATCACGGGTACCAAGATCTACATCTCGTTCGGCGATCACGACATGGCCGACAATATCGTCCATCTCGTCCTCGCCCGCACCCCGGGCGCCCCGGCAGGGACTAAGGGGATCTCGCTGTTCCTGGTCCCCAAGTTCCGGCTGGATGCCGATGGCAATCCCGGCGCACCGAACGACATTCGCGTGGTGTCGATCGAACACAAGATGGGGCTGCATGCCTCCCCCACCTGTGTCCTGTCGTTCGGCGACAATGGCGACTGCATCGGCGAACTGATCGGGGCGGAGGGTGCCGGCATGCGCGCCATGTTCACGATGATGAACAATGCCCGGTTGAATGTCGGCCTTCAGGGCGTGCAGGTCGCGGAGGCCGCTACCCAGCGCGCCGTCGCCTATGCCCGCGAACGGGTGCAGTCGGCCCGTGCCTCGACCGGCGGCGCGCCGGTGGCGATCATCGACCATCCCGATGTCCGCCGGATGCTGCTGCGCATGACCGCGCAGACCATGGCGGCGCGTGCTTTGGTCTATTACGCCGCCGGACAGGTCGACCGCGCGACCCTGGGCGTCGAAGGTGCCAAGACCCGGCTCGACCTGGTCACGCCGCTGGCCAAGGCGCACGGCACCGACATTGGCTGTGAGGTCGCGAGCCTCGGCGTGCAGGTCCATGGCGGCATGGGCTATGTCGAGGAAACCGGCGCCGCCCAATATTATCGCGATGCGCGGATCACGCCGATCTACGAAGGCACCAACGGTATCCAGGCCGCCGATCTGGTCGGGCGCAAGCTGGTTGGCGACGGCGGCGCGGGCGTCGAGGCGCTGTTCACCGAGATGGAGGCGGAGGTCGGCCATGCCGCGCTGCGCGACCTGCTGAACGACACGCGCGCGGTCGCCCGCTGGATGCTGGAGGCCGATGTCGACGACCGTCTGGCCGGCAGCTATCCGTTCCTGACGATGCTGGCGACCTGCACCTGCGGCTGGCTGCTGGAGCGACAGGGCCGCGCGCTGGACCAGGTGGCCGACCCCGACTTCGTGGCGCGCAAGCGGGCGGCGGTTGCTTTCTATCTGGACCGGATCGTGCCGGAAGCACGCGGACTGGGCATGGCGGCGATGGCCGGCACCGGCGGGCTGTATTCGCTCAGCGCCGACCAGTTCGCCGCGGGGTAAAGGCGCAGGGCGGTTCGACCGTTCGCTACCATGCGATTCCTCGTCACCCCGGGCCTGACCCGGGGTCCCGCTTCTTCTGCAACCGTTGATAAGAAGCGGGACCCCGGATCAAGTCCGGGGTGACGGGACTGTCTGTTACCCCCAACGAAAAGGGCCGGTATCGCCCGCAAGCGATACCGGCCCCTTCAGTCCGACCTGCGTCGCCCGATCAGGCGGCGGGCGGTACGGCCTCTTCCTCTTCGGCACGGACGCGGCGACGGCGGCGCGGGCGTTCGGCCGCATCGTCGTTCGCCGACAGTGCCGGCGGCAGGCGGTCCGCCTCGATCGACGGAGCCGCTTCGGCGGCCGGTTCGGCAGCGGCAGCATCGACGCGGGTGCGGGTCGTGCGGCGGCGGACCGGCTTGGCCTCGGCCACCACTTCGGGGGCTGCTTCGGCCACGTCGTTCTGCTGCGTGCCGACTTCGCCCTCTACGCCGCGCAGTTCCGCACCGTCATTGGCGGGCGCGGTGGTCCGGCCGCCGTCACGACGCAGGCGCTCGCGCTGCGGACGGTCTTCCCGTTGCGGGCGGTCTTCGCGCGGGCCGCGATCGTCGCGCGACTGGCGTTCCTCGCGTGGCTGGCGTTCTTCGCGCGGGCCACGGTCGTCGCGATACTCACGCTGGGCGCGCGGCTGACGATCGTCGCGATTGCCGCGATCTTCGCGCTGGCCGCGATCGTCGCGATTCCCACGGTCGTCGCGCTGGCCGCGATCCTGGCCGCCGGTCTCGGCGCCATTGTCGCCGTCGCCGTCGAAATCATCCTCGTCGTTGCCGTCGAACTCGTCGCGGCTGCGGCGCTGTTCCTCGACCCGCGACCGCCCGGCTTCGAGCACGCGGAAATAATGATCGGCGAACTGAAGGTAATATTCGGTGTTCACCCGGTCGCCGGCGCGTTGCGCATCGGCGGCGAGGTTCTTGTACTTTTCCAGCAATTGCGCGGCGTTACCACGCGCACGGTTGTCGATGCGGTTGCCGTTGTCCCGCGGACCACCGCCGCCGCTTCCCGGCTGACGCTGGCCACCGCGACCGCGACGGCGGCCGGCCTGACGATTGTTCATCAAGGGTTGGTTGTCCTGTCCTTACCTGTCCGTCGATCTCGCGATCCCGGGTGCGAGCCACTTCGCGAAACGATGCACGGGCACCGTCCGCCTGCCATGACCACCGGACGACAGTGGTTGATGACGATGGAAGGAGCCACGCCCCGCGATCGACGCCGTGGTCGATGGTGCCTGCCCCGCTGCCGGTCTTAGCGGCTGCTGCGGGGTTCTCCAAGCGGAAAGATGGGGTCCGCGTATGACGGGATCAACCCGTAATTACGCAGCGCGGCCGATCGCCCAGATCGCGCACCAGCCGCGCGGGCAACCCGGCGGCGCGCACCAGCGCCATGACCGCGTCGCCCTGTTCGTACCCGATCTCGATCGCGGCGATGCCATCGGGTGCCAGCAGCCGGCGCAGTTCGGGGACGATCCGGCGGTAATCGTCGAGCCCGTCGCGCCCGGCGAAGAGCGCCGCCGCCGGTTCATGGCCAACGACCTCGCGCGGCAGTGGTTCGTCGGTGCCGATATAGGGCGGGTTGGCGAGGATCAAGTCGAAGCGGCCGTCGATGCCGGCGGTCCAGTCGCCCTGTCGCCACGCCACCCGCTGCGCCATTCCCAGCGCAGCGCCATTGCGCAGCGCATAGTCGAGCGCGACTTCCGAGGCGTCGACACCCAGTCCGGTCGCTTGGGGCCATTCGTCGAGTGCGGCGAGCAACAAGGTGCCGGGGCCCGTGCCCAAGTCGAGGATGCGCTGCGGGGCGCGGCCGGCGAAATGGTCGACCGCCGCCTCGATCAGCGTCTCGCTGTCGGCGCGGGGGACCAGCACGCCGGGGCCGACCAGCAGGTCGATCGTCCAGAAGGCGCGGCTGCCGGTGATATAGGCGACCGGTTCTTGGGTCAGGCGGCGTTCGACCAGCGCTGCGAAGGTGGCCGGAACCGGATCGTCGAGGCGGGCGAGCAGCATCGCCTCGCGCGTACAGCCTAGCGCATGGGCGGCGAGGAGTTCGGCATCGAGGCGGGGGGAGTCGGAGACGTCGGCGATGCGGGCCGTTGCCTGCGTCAGTGCGTGACGAAGCGTGGTCATGGGCGGACGCTAAAGAAAAGGTCGTTTTCACGCGAAGGCGCGGAGACGCGGAGGATCAGCGTTCGCCGATACCGATCGCGCAGCGATCCCGCGCTTCGCATACTGTCCGCAAGAGATGAAGTGCCTGACGGCACAGGACCTTGCCCGCAACGCAACTTCTCCGCGTCTCCGCGCCTTCGCGTGAAAACGACCTTCCTTTCTTCTTGTTTTACGCTCGTGCGCGCATCAGCCATCCAGCGTCGCCAGCCGCTCCGCTTCGTCCTGCGCGATCAGCGCGCCGATCAGTTCATCCATCTCGCCCTCAAGGATTTCGGGAAGGCGGTGGAGGGTGAGGTTGATGCGGTGGTCGGTCACCCGCCCCTGCGGGAAATTATAGGTGCGGATGCGCTCCGAGCGGTCGCCGGAGCCGACCATCGACCGGCGGGTGCCGGCACGCTCGTCGGCCAGCCGCTGGCGCTCGGCCTCGTACAGGCGGGTGCGCAGGACCTTCAGCGCCTTCGCCTTGTTCTTGTGCTGCGACTTCTCGTCCTGCTGGATGACGACCAGCCCGGTCGGCAAGTGGGTGATGCGTACCGCCGAATCGGTGGTGTTGACCGACTGGCCGCCCGGTCCCGACGAGCGGTACACGTCGATCCGCAGGTCCTTGTCGTCGATCTGCACGTCGACATCCTCGGCCTCGGGCAGGACGGCGACGGTGGCGGCGCTGGTGTGGATGCGACCGCCGCTTTCGGTCGCCGGCACGCGCTGTACGCGGTGGACGCCGCTTTCGAACTTCATCCGCGCGAACACGCCCGCGCCGGTGACGCTGGCGACGACTTCCTTATAACCGCCCGCATCCGACACCGAGGCGGAGATCAGCTCGACCCGCCAGCCGCGATTGTCGGCATAGCGCTGATACATGCGGAACAGGTCGCCCGCGAACAGGGCGGCTTCGTCGCCACCGGTGCCGGCGCGGATTTCCAGCATCGCGGCGCGTTCGTCGGCCGCATCGCGCGGCAACAGAGCAAGTGCCAGCGCGCGTTCCGCCGCCTCCAGCTGGGCGCGGTTGGCGTGGAGTTCCTCCACCGCCATCGCACGCAGGTCGTCATCGGCGTCCTGCGTCATGAAGGTCAGGCTCTCGCTCTCGGCGCGCAGCCGCCGGACCTCGCCCGCCGCCGCCGCGACGGGTTCGAGCTCGGCATATTCCTTCGACACCGCGACGAAGCGGTCGCCCGGCAGGTCGCCGGTCGCCATCTGCGCCGCCAGTTCGTCGCGCCGCGCCTCGATCTGGGCGATGCGTTCGGGGGCGATGGTCATTCGTCGTCCGATACCTGCCAGAGGCCCTGACGCCACTCGCCGATCATTTCCTCCAGCACCGAATCACCCTCGACGTCACTATCGGCGATCCCGTCCGAATAGAGCGTAGCGGCGTGGAGGAACGCGTCGCGGTCTTCGCTGGCGAGGTCGACCTGCTTGCCGCTGGCGAGCAGCTTCGCCGTCACCGCCCCGTCGGCACCGACCAGCGCGACCATCGACGCGCCCTGCGCATCGGCCTTCGCCATGCGCCGCTTGAGGTTGCCGCGATAGGCCATGTCCGCGACGGCACCGGCGGCGCGCAGATCCTGCAACAACGTCATCGCGGCGGCATCCGCCCCGCCCTCGCGCGGGATGACGCAGACGGCGGCGCGCGGCGCTTCGGGCTCCTCCAGCAGCATCGCCAGCCGCTCGATCCCCGCCGCCCAGCCGACGCCCGGCGTCGCCGGCCCGCCAAGGCTTTCGATCAGACCGTCATAGCGTCCACCGGCGAGCACCGTGCCCTGCGCGCCCAGTCGGTCGGTGACGAATTCGAACGCGGTGTGGCGGTAATAGTCGAGGCCGCGCACCAGCCGGTCATTGCGGGTCCATGCGACCCCCGCCGCGTCCAGCCCGGACGTGACCGCCGCAAAGAAATCGGCGGCTTCGGCGGTCAGGAACGAATCGATCCCAGGCGCCGAATCGGCGATCGGCCGGTCGCGCGGGTCCTTCGAATCGAGGATGCGCATCGGATTCTTGTCGAGCCGCTTGAGACTGTCTTCGGACAGCTCGCCGCGATGGCTGTCGAAATGCTCGACCAAGGCGGCGCGCCATGCGTCGCGCGTCGCGGCATCGCCCAGCGTGTTGAGCTGCAGCGTCACGCCATCGGCGATGCCCAGTTCCTTGAGCAGTTGGTCGGCCATCGCCAGCAGTTCGACATCGGCCATCGGCTCGGCCGCGCCGATCACCTCGGCGTCGATCTGGTGGAACTGGCGATAGCGGCCCTTTTGCGGGCGTTCGTAGCGGAAGACCGGGCCGTGCGTCGCGAGCTTCAAGGGCGCATATTGCTGCCAGCCCTCGGTCAGATATGCGCGGGCGATACCGGCGGTGAATTCGGGGCGCAGCGTCAGCGAATCGCCGCCGCGATCCTCGAACGAATACATTTCCTTCGACACGACGTCGGTCGTCTCGCCCAGCGATCGGGCGAAGACGGCGGTCGATTCGAACACCGGCACTTCGACGCGGCTGAAGCAGTAGAGACGGCGCACGCGCTCGAACGTCTCGGCGACATGGGTGAAGCGCCGTTCGAAGTCGCCGAAAATATCCTGGGTGCCGCGGACCGGGCGCGGGGTCGTGATCTTTGCCATTGTGCGCGCGATTTATGGCGTCCTGAAGGGGAACGCCAGCGCAGAACGCATGGCCGCACCAAAGTGTAGGCCAAGCTCAGGCCGGAACGCCGCCCAGTTCGCCGCTGGCCCGCGCCCGCTTGCCATAGACCGCCTCGAACAACGGGGTCGCCATGACGGTCGTGACGATCGCCATGAGCACCAGCATCGCGAACAGCGTCGGGCCGATGATCCCCTTTTGCAGGCCGATATTGATGATGATGAGCTCCATCAGCCCGCGCGAGTTCATCAGCGCGCCGATGCCGAGCGCGGTGCGGTTGTCCTCGCCGGCGATCCGTGCGGCGGCCCAGCAGGCACCGAACTTGGCGAGGATCGACACCGTCAATATGCCCAGCGCGATCAGCAGGAGGGGCAGCGAGCTCACCGTATCCATCCGCGTGTTCAGCCCCGAATAGGTGAAGAACATCGGCAGCAGCAGGACGACCGCCAGCGGCTCGACCTTTCGCTTCAGCTCCTCGACGAACAGCCCGCGGGGCATGAACACGCCGAGGATGAAGCCGCCGAAGATCGCATGGATGCCGATCGCGTCCATGAAGAAGGCGGACAGGCAGAACAGCATCAGCGTGATCGACAGCACGGTCATGCTCATCTCGCCCTTCGCCTCGACCGCGCGGCCAAGCGGGGCGAGCAACTGCTTGCCGAACAGGATCAGGAAGGCGGCGTAGAGCACCGCGCCACCGATCGCGACGATGGCGACGCCCGCGCCTGCACCGAAGGTCGCGAGCACGATCGCCAGCACGCACCACGACACCGCATCGTCGAACGCGCCGGCAGTCAGCGACAGCGTGCCGAGTGCCGTGTCGGCAAGGCCGCGTTCGTGAATGATCCGCGCGAGCATCGGAAAGGCGGTCAGCGCGATGCAGGCGCCCATGAACAGGGTCGCGCTGCCGGTCGAGATGCCTTCGGCGAACAGGCCCGGCACGGTGAGCAGCATCGGCGTGACCAGCACCGCCAGCAGGAACGGCATGGCGATGCCCGCCGCCGACACCATCGCCGCGCTCTTCGCCTTGGTCTGGAAATGGTCGAGCCGCAGCGTCAGGCCGACGAGGAACATGTAGAGGCCGACTCCCAGCTGCGCGCCCGCATAGAGCAGCCCACGCGTTTCCTTGGGGAAGATCGCCGCCTGGAGATCGGGGAAGAACAGGCCGAGCAGCGAGGGACCGAGGACCACGCCCGCGATCATCTCCCCCACCACCTGCGGCTGGTTCAGGAAGCGCTTGCCCGCCCAGCCGACCACGCGGCAGGCGAGCAGGATCACCGCCAATTGCAGGAAGAAGTGGATCGAGTAATCGGACGGCGCATAGCTCTTGGCCGCCTGTACCGCTGGCCCATGCGGGTTCAGCACATCGCCGAGCGCGGCCACCATTTCGTTCACCATCGCGCCCTCCCCCGGCACCTTATGGCCGGAGCAATAGGGTCATCCGCTGCAAAAGCAAGGCGTTGCAAGGGGGCGGTTGACCTGCCCCGCATTGCTGTGGCAGGGGCATCGCCCTGACACGCAAGCGCGTGGGCGGGTATAGCACAATGGTAGTGCAGCAGCCTTCCAAGCTGAATACACGGGTTCGATTCCCGTTACCCGCTCCAACCCCCTTATCGCGGTCCGAACAGGATCACGGCGCAGCCGGCGATGCACAAGGTGGCGCCGATCAGGTCGAACCGGTCGGGCACCAGCCCTTCGACCGCCCAGCCCCACAGCACCGCGCCCAGCACATAGACGCCGCCATAGGCCGCATAGGCGCGCCCCGCTCCGCCCGTGTCGCTCTGCGCCAACAGCCAGGCGAAGGCGATCAGTGCGGCGATGCCGGGGATCAGCCACCAGGGCGAGCGGTCGAGCCGCCACCATGCCCAGAAGGCGAAGCAGCCCGCGATCTCGCACAGGGCGGCAAGGACGAAGATCATGGGGGTCGGGATGACTGCCTCCCGCTGGGGCACCGCCGCGCCAGTGCGCGGGCGGTGGTGGACAGGGCTGGATTCGAACCAGCGTACGGGAAACCCGGGCAGATTTACAGTCTGCTGCCTTTAACCACTCGGCCACCTGTCCAGCCGCCACTCAAACGGGCCATGCCGCTCGAGCGAGGGCGCCCATTGCCGCTCCCGCGCGGCGCTGTCAACGCCTGCCTGCAACTTTGTTGCCGATTTGCGCCCATGCGCCCGTCGCGGCTATGACGCGGCGATCAGCTGTGCCGACCCCGGCCGCACTCCCTTGAACACACGAAAGACCGTCATGGCCCGCAAAGGACACCGCCCCAGCAAGGCATCGCCGCAACGCCCCCGCTTCTGGGGCCGGCACGCCGCCTTCGCCGCGCTCGACAATCCCGAGCGGGTGATCCGCAAGATCTGGTGCACGCGCGAAATGGGGTCGCAGCTGGTCCTGCCCGAAGGCGTGCCGGTGGTATTCGCCGAGGCCGCCGACCTCGCCCGCCTCGTCCCCTCCGACGCGCCGCACCAGGGGATCGTGGTCGAGGCCGATCCGTTGGAGGATATCTGGCTGGCCGACCTGATCGAACAGGGGCGCGACGACGACCGGCCGATCCTGCTGCTCGACCAGGTGACCGACCCGCATAATGTCGGCGCGATCCTGCGGTCGGCGGCGGCGTTCGACTGTCTGGGCGTGGTGACGCAGGACCGGCATGCGCCGCCCGAATCGGGTACGGTCGCGCGCTCGGCTTCCGGCGCGCTGGAGAGCGTGCCGTGGGTCCGGGTGGTCAATCTGTCGCGGGCGTTGGTCGAGCTGGGCGATGCCGGGTACTGGCGCGTCGGGCTGACCGGCCATACCGAGACGACGCTGGCACAGGCGCTGGGGCCGAAGCGGGTCGCTTTGGTGGTGGGGGCCGAGGGCGAGGGCATGCGGCAGAATACCGCGGCGCATTGCGACATCCTTGCCAAGCTGCCGATTTCGGACCGGATCGAGAGCTTGAACGTGTCGAATGCGGCGGCGATCGCGCTGTATGCGGTGGCGACGCACGAGGGATGAAGACGGAGCAGCAATAGCTGGTTCGCATCATCCCCGTGCCGGCCGGCGGGCTTTAGCCCGACCGACGGCATGGGCTTTGCCCATGGCGGGGTTTGGGGGTGCGGGGTTCTCTGTTCTCAGTTCTCGACTGACGCTTCTCGACAGGCTCGAAGCTGCTCGAACTGAACGGGGTGGGTGTGGGCGGGTCCCCTGCCCTACCAAGCCTTCCCCTCCCTCCCCGTTCGGTTCGAGTAGGGATCGAGCTTGTCGAGAGCCCGTATCGAGAACGCCTCTCCGCATACGGGGCGCGGCATGGGCAAAGCCCATGCCGTCGGTCGGGGCGTTGCCCCGCCGGCCGTGCCGGCATTGATGCGAACCAGCTATCGCTGCTTCGTCTTCAATCCTCGGCCCCAATGGTGACCCTCATCCCTTCCAGCGCCTCACTCACTGGCAACTGGCACGACAGCCGCGAGGTCGCATCCCGATCCTCGACCGCATCGAGCAGGTCGTCCTCGTCTTCGCTCACCGGCGGCAGGCGGTCGAGATAGGCGGCGTCGACATGGACGTGGCAGGTCGCGCACGAACAGCAGCCGCCGCACAAAGCGAGGATGTCGTCGAAGCCGTTGATCTTGAGCACTTCCATGACGGACAGCCCGACCTCCGCGTCCACGGTTCGTTCTTTCCCGGCACGGTCGACGACGGTAATCGTTGGCATCGAATCTTCTCCTGTCCGCCGCCCCATGCCGGGGCGACCGGCGCTTTTCAAGGACCGGCCATGGGACTTTCCGCCGAACAGCTGCGCACCTCGCTGGATGCGCTGGCCGAGCGCGAGCCGGCGTTCGCGGCGGCGCTGGCCTATGCCGGCTATCCCGAACCGCGCATCCGCGAGCGGGGCTATGTGACGCTGCTGAGGACCATCGTCGGGCAGCAGGTCAGCTACAAGGCGGCGGATGCGGTGTGGAAGAAGCTGGAGGCGTTGCTGGGCGATGCCAGCGATCCCGCGCGAATCGCGACCAAGACCGACGAGGAACTGCGCGCCGCCGGGCTGTCGCGGCAGAAGAGCGGCTATGCCCGCAGTCTTGCCGACGAGGTGCTGAGCGGGCGACTCGACCTTGCCAACCTGCCCGACGATGACGAGGAAGCGATCGCGCAGCTGGTGCGGGTGAAGGGGATCGGGCGGTGGTCGGCCGAAATCTACCTGCTCTTCGCCGAGGGGCGGCTGGACGTCTGGCCGGCGGGCGACCTGGCGGTGCAGGTCGAGATCGGGCGCATCCTGGGCCTGCCCGAGCGGCCGAGCGAGAAGCAGATCCGCGAGCTGGCGGAGGGGTGGCGCCCGCACCGCAGCGCGGCGACGGTGTTCGCGTGGCACCATTATATGTTCGATCCGGAGACGAAGGCGGCGAAGAACAGCGCGATCTGACGCGCCGGGTGAGGCGCGTCCGGCCGGCGGCGCGAGAAGCGCCGTCCGACGAGCGTCGAGGTGCGGACTGCCCCGCAGTCCGCAGATCGTGCCGGGGGCACGATCGACCTCGACGCTGGCTTTGCCGGTGTCGCACCATTGAAAACAAACGGTTTTCCCAAATAAGTTCACTAAGTTCACACTAACCACGGTTTCGCGCAAAATTTGCAATTGCCGCGCAATAGCGGTCCACTTGTCAAAGAGCGGAGCGATATTGACAGGCCGACTCCCTGTAGGAAAGCGGGGGATTGGCGGGTGCGGACCGGCTGCGCCGATGACCTTCTGGATAGAAATTGGCCTCCGAAGACCGGGCCTCGTGCGGTTCGCGTCTCATGCTATCATGAGGAGATCCTGACCTGCGCCGGGACACCGTCCGGTTCGCTTGCGGTAGACCCGTTTCCATGGAGGAACGCCATGCGCCGAATGCTGCTTTCCGCGATACTGATCACCGCACCGCTGGCCGCTGCCGAACCGGTCAACCCACTGGAAGGCAGGTGGCAGGTTGACCTGAGCAACGATCCCACCAAACCCTATGTAAAGACGATGGAGCTGCACCTGGCGGCGGACGGGTCGGTCACCGGCCGTTTCTATGACAGCGACATCGAGGGCGGCCGGTGGAAGACCGATCGCGGGCGGACCTGCGTCAGTTTCCGGACCAGCGACGGCGTCGGGCCGTATCACAGCAGCGGCTGCCTGCGTGGCGGGATGGTCGAGGGGCAGACATGGGCCGAGCATCGCCGGTTCCTGTTCAACTGGAACGCGCGGCGGGAGTAGGTTCGCGGTTTCTCGCGTTACTGTCGCACCGGACTTGATCCGGGGTCCAGGTAGAAGAAGAAGCGGGACCCCGGATCAAGTCCGGGGTGACGTTGGGAGGGATGGCTGCCGCACCGCCCACCAGGCGGCATAGGGGGTGTTCTCGACCTTGTGCCGGTTATAGTCCGGCGCGCCGTCGGCCCACCAGACCGGGCCGCGTTCGCCAAGCGCGATCTTCGCCGCATCGACCGCCTTGCGGGCCGTCGCCACCGCTGCGTCGTCGCCGGCGCGCTTGGCCACGCCCACCGCGCGGCGGGCGTCCATCAGGGCGTGGACGAGGCGTTCGCGCTCGGTGTTGGACAGGTCGGGACGGGTGGCGCGCCACAGCACGCCGTCGACCACGATATAGCGGCCATCGGGCGTGCGTGGCGGCTGCGTCATGCCGGCTCGATCAGCCGCCGGGCCTGGGCGCGCGCCTCGTCGGTGATTTCGGCGCCCGAGAGCATCCGCGCGATTTCCTCGCGGCGTTCGTCGCTCGACAGCGGCCGGACGCCGGTGCGGGTGACGATGCCGTCGTGGCGCTTGGCGATCAGCAGGTGGCGGTCGCCGCGTGCCGCGACCTGCGGGCTGTGGGTGACGACCAGCAATTGCGTGGCGCGCGACAGGCGGTGGAGGCGGTCGCCGATCGCCGAGGCGACCGCGCCGCCGACGCCGCGATCGATCTCGTCGAAGATCATCGTCGCCGCCCCGCCCTCTTCGGCGAGCGCGACCTTCAGCGCCAAGATGAAGCGCGACAGTTCGCCGCCCGACGCGATCTTGGCGAGCGGCGCGAAGGGTGCGCCGGGGTTGGTCGAAATCTCGAACTCCACCCGGTCGCGGCCAGAGGACGACCATTGTCCGTCGTCCAGTTCGGCGACGACGGTGCGGAAGCGGGCGGCGTCGAGTTTCAGGGGGGCGAGTTCGCCGGCCACCGCCGCATCGAGGCGCGCCGCCGCGTCGAGGCGGGCGGCGTGGATGCGGTCGGCTTCCTTCTGATAGGCGGCGCGCGCCTTGGTGACCGCGGCCTCCAGCTTGCCGAGACCGGCTTCGCCCGATTCGAGCAGGGCGAGGCGGCCGACGAGCTCCTCGGCGAGGGTCGCGAGGTCGTCGGGCTGGACGCGGTGCTTACGCGCCATCGCCCGCAGCGCGAACAGGCGGGATTCGTCGTCCTCCAGCGCGCCGGCGTCGAAGGCGAGCGCATCGCTCGCTTCGCGCAGCGCGACCTCGGCCGCCTCCGCCTCGACCAGCGCGCGGTCGACGGCGGCGAGCGATTCGGTGAGCGCGGGATGCGCCTCGGCAATGCGTTCGAGGGCGCGGGCGGCCTGGCGCAGCGCGGACAGCGCGCCGTTGGGGCCGTCGAGCCGTTCCTCGACCTGGGTCAGGTCGCCCGCGACCTTTTCGGCGCGCTGCATCGAGCGGCGGCGTTCGGCGAGGGTTTCCTCCTCGCCCGGTTCGGGGCGGAGCGCGGTCAGTTCGGCGACGGCATGTTCGAGCCATTCGCGGTCGCGCTGTGCCACCTCGATCTCGGCCAGCGCCGCGCCCAGCGCCGCTTCGGCATCGCGCCAGTCGCGATAGGCGCGCGTGAGGGTTGCGGTGTCGATCCGGCCGAAGCCGTCGAGCAGCGCGCGGTGGCCGCGCGGGTTGAGCAGGCCGCGATCGTCGTGCTGGCCGTGGATTTCGACGAGATGCGGGGCGAGGTCGCGCAGGAGGCCGGCCGAGGCGGGCTGGTCGTTGACGAAGCCGCGGCTGCCGCCATCGGCCTTTACGATGCGGCGGATGATGAGCGGTTCGCCGGGTTCGAGGTCGAGGCCGTTATCGTCGAACAGCCGGGCGACCGGGCCATCGGGAACGGGCGCAGCGAAGATCGCGGTGACCGCCGCCTGTTTCGCGCCATGGCGGACGAGCGCGGTGTCGCCCCGGGCGCCCAGTGCCAGGCCGAGCGCGTCGAGCAGGATCGATTTTCCCGCGCCGGTCTCCCCGGTCAACACGCCCAGGCCAGCGGCGAAATCGAGGTCGAGCGCCTCGATCAGCACCACGTCACGGATGGAAAGCGCCGTCAGCATCGCGCCCTCCATAGCCGCGGAACAGCGCAAGAACAAATGGCTATGTGCGGCATGCGGGGCGAACGGTTGGGGGCGGGGTTCGATCCGTGGTCCTTCTTCGTCTCTCCGGACTTGATCCGGGGTCCTGCTTTTTGCTGGTCGGCGAAGAAGAAGAAGCGGGACCCCGGGTCAAGCCCGGGGTGACGATCGTGGTAGCTGTTCGTCATTCCCGCGAAGGCGGGAATCCATTGCCGCTGGCGTTTCGGCCGGAGTCGCGACGATAGCGTTTATGGACTCCCGCCTGCGCGGGAGTGACGGAGTCGAGTCAGTTCCCCGACGGGGTGCCCGCACCCGTATTCGTGCCGCCGGTCGTCGGGCCGGTCGGCGACGGGGTTACTGCCGGCGGAGTCTGCGGGGCGGGCGTGGGGTCGTCGCCCGGTTCGACCGTCACCGTGCCGGTCGGCGGCGGGGGCGGCGGGGCGTATTTGACCGGGATCGGCTTGGGCGGCGGGGGCGTCTTGTCGTTGATCAGGTCATAGGCGCGCTGATACCAGTCGGTGCCCGGATAGTTGGCGCCGAGCACGGCGGCCGACTTCTTCGCCTCTGCCGGCACGCCCAGCGCCAGATAGGTTTCGGTCAGGCGCATCAGCGCCTCGGGTGCGTGGGTGGTCGTCTGATACTGATCGACGACCGAGCGGAAGCGCATCGACGCCGCCAGCCATTGCCCGCGCTGCTGATAGAAGCGGCCGATCTCCATTTCCTTGCCGGCCAAGTGATCGCGCACCAGATCGAGCTTCAGCCGGGCATCGGCGGCATAGGGCGTATTGGGATAGCGGCGCGAGAGTTCGCCCAGCGCGTCCATCGCCTGCATCGTGATCTTCTGGTCGCGGGTCACGTCGCTGATCTGCTCGTAATAGCTCAGCGCAATCAGATAATAGGCATAAGGCGCGTCGCGGTTGCCGGGATGGACCGACAGGAAACGCTGCGCACCGGCGATCGCCTTCGTATAGTCGGCGTCCAGATAATAGCTGAACGCGCCCATCAGCTGCGCCCGGCGGGCCCAGACCGAATAGGGGTGCTGGCGCTCGACCTCGTCGAACAATGCCGCCGCGACCTTGTACTGATGGCGGTCGAGCCGGTCCTTCGCGGCGGTGTAGAGCGTGCCCACGTCGCGCGCGACATAGGGCAGGTCGCGGCCCGCGCCGCCGCCGCCACGGGCGCAGGCGGACAGGCCGAGACCGGCGATGGCGACGAGGATGAGCGCAGACGCGCGGGTCGATACGGTACGCATATTGGCGATGCTTCTACTGCCACAGGGGTAGCGCGAACAGTCCCTTTCGCGCATGAGCACGCGGACCCGTTCAACGACGATCCGGAGCGATCCCATGCCCGTCACCAAGCTCGAAATGCACCGCGTCGAAAAGCCGTGGGGCCGCCATTCCCTCGGCTTCGGTTTCGCCGATCAGCCGGCCGATGCCGATCCGGTCGGCGAGATCTGGTACAAGACGCCGGGCGACGACACCCCCGACCTGCTGGTGAAATATCTCTTCACCTCGGAAAAACTGTCGGTGCAGGTCCATCCCGACGACCGCCAGGCGCAGGCCCGCGGCCTGCCGCGCGGCAAGGACGAGTGCTGGACGCTGCTGGCGGCCGAGCCCGATTCGACCATTGCGCTCGGCACCCTCGAACCGATGACCGCCGAGCAGCTGCGCGATGCGGCGCTCGACGGGTCGATCGAGCAGAAGCTGGACTGGAAGCCGGTGAAGGCCGGCGATTTCTTCTATGCCAAGTCGGGCACGGTCCATGCGATCGGCGCCGGCATCACGCTGATCGAGATCCAGCAGAATTCGGAAACGACGTACCGGTTGTACGATTATGGCCGCCCGCGCGAGCTGCATCTGGAGGATGGCGTCGCGGTGTCGGACGCGCGGCCGTTCGTGGCGCCGGAAGCGCCGGGCCAGATCGCGGAGAACCGCGCGATCCTGGTCAACGGGCCGAAGTTCGTGCTGGAACGCTGGACCGGTGGCGACCGCAGCGTCAAAGTTCCGGCAGGCGTAAAGGGCTGGTTCGTTCCCGTTACCGGCAATGGAACGGCCGACGGTACGAAATGGACCGCCGGCGACTGCCTGACCTTCGAAGGTGAAGTGCAGTTGCAGGCGAGCGAGGACTCGGACCTGTTGTTCGCCTATCCTGGTCAGCAATACGCCTGACGTGAAAATGAACGGGAAGTAGTTTTCCGTTCACGCAACCGCGATCGAGGTCGCGTCGTTCTACCGCCCATCCTCTGGACAGGAGTAGAATGATGCGTACTCCGATCCTCGCCGCGATGGTTGCGGCCGTGACCCTGCCGACGATCGCCGCCGCCCCCGCGATGGCGCAGACCCCGCGCCAGGAATATCGCGACGAAGTGCGCGACGCCCGCCGCGACTATCGCCGCGACCTGCGCAATGCCGACAGCCCCCGCGACGTGCGCCGTGCCGAGCGCGAATACCGCCGCGACGTGAACGATGCCCGGCGCGACCTGCGTCGCGACCAGCGCGACTGGCGCGCCTATCGCAACTATAACTACAACCGGTTCGAACCGGGCCAGAACCGCTATTGGGCCGACCGTTACTATCGCGACGGCCGCTATTACCAGCCGCGCCGGCTGACCCGGAACGACCGCATCTATCGCGGGCAGGACAATCGCTATTATTGCCGCCGCAGCGACGGCACCACTGGACTCATCATCGGTGGCCTGGGTGGCGGCGTGCTGGGCAATGTCATTGCCGGCGGCCAGTCGAGCCTGCTGGGCACGTTGATCGGCGGCGGTGCGGGTGCGCTGCTCGGCCGCTCGGTCGATCGCGGGCAGGTGGTCTGCCGCTAAGCCTTCAGGCCCGGGTCGGGGTGGCATCGCGCCGCCCCGGCCTGCGCCCGCCGACGACATAGACGGCAAGGCCGGCCCAGATCAGCGCGAAACAGCCCATGCGCACCGGCGTCAGCGTTTCGCCGAACACGAAGATGGCGATCAGGAACTGCAGCGAGGGCGCAAGGAACTGCAGCATTCCCATCGTCGCCAGCCGCAACCGGCGCGCGGCGGCGGAAAAGAGCAGCAGCGGCGCGGTGGTGACTGCTCCGGCAACGACCAACAATGCGGCCATGCCCGCGCCCTGATCGAATGCCAGCGGCTGGGTGGTGCTGAGCAACAGCAGATAACCGAGCGCGACGGGTGCCAACAGCGTGGTCTCCACCATTAGCCCTTCGAGCGCGCCGACCGATACCGTCTTGCGGATCAGGCCATAGAGCGCGAAGCTGATCGCGAGGCTGAGGCTGATGCCGAGCGCGATCCACGACGATCCGAAGGCGAACAGCGCCACCCCTGCCCCGGCCAACGCCACCGCCGCGCCTTGCGTCCGGTTCATGCGTTCGCCGAGCAGAACGACGCCCAGCAGCACGTTGAGCAGCGGGTTCAGGAAATAGGCGAGGCTGGCGGCGAGCACTTCGCCGTGGAGCACCGCCCAGACATAGACCAGCCAGTTGATCGCGATGAATGCCGCACTGGCGACGAGGTTGGCGAGCGCGCGGCGATCGGCAAAGGCCGCGCGCAACTGGGCGCCGCGCCCGACCGCGACGACGATGACCGCGACGAGCAGCGCCGACCACAGCACGCGCTGCGCCACGATCTCCCCCGCGTCTATCGGCCCCAGCAGCCGGAAATAGAGCGGCAACAGCCCCCACAGCGCATAGGCGCCGACGCCGAACGCCAGCCCGCGCCGGTCCACCCCCTCGTCCATCGAGATTAGATCAGGCCGCCGGTCAGGAACAGGCGGAGACCCGCCACGATCAGGATCACGAGGTTGAGGTTGCGGCCGGTATTCTTCGACGACAGCAGCCCGACCACGAACCCGACCAGCGCGATCGGAAAGGCGATCCAGTTCATCAGCGAGACGACGGGGATGAGCGCGGGGATGGCGATCACCAGCGCGACGAGACCGATCAGGATCGAGACGATGTTCAACATGGGACAGCACATGGCCCCGCATGACGCCCACGGCAATGGCGGCGGGGTGATTTTCGGTTACGATGGAATCTTAACCGCGCGGGCGTAGCGTCCGGCGGCCCTGACCCCGCGGAGTGCGTCGCCGATGATTCGTCCTGTTTCCATGCTGTTGCCGCTGGCGCTGCTGAGTGCGTGCAACAGGGGCGGCGATGCGCCCGCGAACAATGTCGACACGCTCGACGCCGAACTGCTGCGCGGCAATGCCGGCGATCCGGCGGTGACCGCGGCGTTGCAGGACCAGATCATGGTCGACCCCAGCCTGACCGGGCAATCGGGCAATGGCGCGGTGCGTCCGGCCGACAAGCCGTACAGCGCCGCCGCCCCGGCCGCCGATGTCGCGTCGGGCAGCGGGGCGCAGGCCGAATCGCTGCAATCCGCGCCGAAGCCCGGCGCCTGTCCGTCGTGCAAGGGCGGGCGCGAGGCGCTGACGCTGGGGGAACTGGCCGCGGTGCAGAAGGCCGGCAACCGGCAATGCGCGGCGAAGGTCGCCTATAGCGCCGCCTGGGCCAACCGCCTGCCAGCCGCCTTTGCCCTCCACCCCGATGCGCGGCTGTCCGAAGCGGCCGGCACCGATGCCGATGGCTGCCGGATGCGGGTGGTCAGCTTCACCATCGCCCAGCCGGTCGATCGCATGGTCGACTGGTATTACACCCGCGCCAGGAAGGGCGGCTATTCGGCGGAGCATCAGGCCGAGGGCGGCCAGCACGTGCTGGGCGGTACGCGCGGCAATGCCGCCTATGCCGTGTTCCTGTCACCCGAGGGGCGGGGTACGTCGGTCGACCTGATCGTCGACGGCGGCTGATCTTTACGGCCGGTGGTCGGCTCCCCATGTCGTTGCGGAGGGGAAACATATGCCGATCGTCGCTGCTACCTTCGTCGCCTGTATCGTCGTGCTGCGGTTGTGGCCGGAGCTGCCGGTGGCGCGGGTGCTGGCCGGACTGCTGGTGCTGCCGGTGGCGCGGCGGTTCGCGTCGCTGACGCCGGGGCATTGGCTGCTGTTCGCGATGCTGTCGGCGGCGGCGGGGACCATCGTCTGGATGGGCGGCGACATGATTATCGTATCGGCGATGGGGTCGCCCGAGCTGGCCGGGGTGCTGATGGCGGTCGATGTCGCCGCCTATCTCGATGCGATGCTGGCGGCGTTGGCGGTGGCAGGCGCCGTGCGGGGGGCGTCGCTCAAGCTGTGGGTGGCGCGGGTGCTGCCCCGGTCGCGGGGGCGGCGGACGCGGCGGGTGCGGGTGGCGCGGAAGGCGGCGAATGATGATGAGCCGGCGGGGTGGGGGGCGGCGGCTTAAAGTTAGCTGCCCACCTCGTACCCCCGCGCAGGCGGGGGTCCAGAGCCCCGCAAACAGACGTTGCGTTCTAGACCCTGGACCCCCGCCTACGCGGGGGTACGGTCAACGCATTTGGGCGGACGTCGCGGGAGTCACCGGCACCGGGCCGTTTGGCCCCGCCTCCAGCAGCGAATCGCCGCCCAGCGAACGGTACAGCGTCACGCGGTTGGTCGCCGCGACCAGCTGCGTCGCGACGAGGCGGCGTTGCGCGCTGTAATAGCTGCGCTGCGCGTCGAGGCTGGTGAGGAAGGTGTCGATGCCGCCCCGGTATCTGGCCTCGGTCAGGCGGAACGTGTCCTGCGCGGCGACCAGATTGGCCTGTTCGGCGCGGGTCTGGTCGGCGATGGTCCCCTGCCGCGCGAGCGCGTCGGCGACGTCGCGGAACGCCGACTGGATGGTGCGTTCATAGGTGGCGAGCAGCGCGTCGCGCTGCGCCTTGCTGAACTCGACCCCTGCCCGGCCGGCGCCGGCGCGGAAGATCGGATAGCTGAGCGAGGGCGCGACCGAATAGTTGAACGCGCCGCCGGTGAAGAGCGTGCGCAGCGCGTCGCTGGCGAACCCCACCAGCCCGGTCAGCGACAGGCGCGGGAACAGCGCCGCGCGTGCCGCGCCGATATCGGCATTGGCCGCCAGCAGCTCATATTCCGCCTGCACCACGTCGGGACGGCGCAGCAGGATCGAGGAGTCGATTCCCGCCGGCAGGTTCGCGATGGTCGGCAGCGCGACATCGATCGAGGCGGGCAGCAGCCGGGGATCGATCGGCGCACCGACCAGCAGTTGCAGCGCGTTGATGTCCTGCGCCAGTTGCGTGCGCTGTTCGGCGAGGTCACTTTCGGCGGTGGCGAGGATCTGTTCGGCCTGGCGCACGTCGGTGCGCGGGGCGATTCCGCCCTGCAGCCGGGCGCGGGTCAGCGTGACGCTGCGCCGCGCGCTGGCCGCCGTCGCCTCCGCCACCGCCATCAGGCTGCGGTCGGCGCCATAGGTCGCCCATGCTTCGGCAATGTCGCCGACCAAGGTCAGGCGCGTGGCGCGCGCACCGGCTTCGGTCGAGAAATAGCGGTTCTGCTCCGCCTCGGTCAGCGAGCGGATGCGGCCGAACAGGTCGAGTTCGAACGCGGTCGCGCCGAGGTCGAGCGAGAAGCTGCTGGGCGACCGACCGCTGGTGACGACCGTACCGCCGGTGCCCCCGGTCCCGCCGGTGCCGGTTCCCGGCTGTCCGGTCCCGGTGCCCGTACCGCCGCCACCCGTCCCGGTGCCCGGCACGGCGATGGTCGACGCACCGTCGCCGGTGCCGCGATAGCTGTAACGGGCCGACGCATCGACCTGCGGCAACAGGTCCGCGCGCTGGATGCGATATTGCGCGCGGGCCGCGCGGATATTGGCGGCGGCGATGCGCAGATCACGGTTGTTGGCGAGCGCCTGCTGGACGAGGGTCCGCAGCCCCGGCGCGGTGAAGACCTGTTCGAAGGTCAGCGAGGGCAGGCTCGCCTCGCTTTGCCGCAGATAGGCGTCGCCGACCGGCCATGACGGCGGCACGACCGCGGTCGGCCGTTCATAGGCCGGGGTCATCGAACAGCCGGCGAGCAATGCGGCGAGCGGGATGGTCAGCCGCTTCATGCCTCGGCCTCCTTTTGTGGCTTGTGACGCAGCCTGGCGAGACCGTCGCGCACCCCGCGCCGGACCATCACGAAGAACAGCGGGATGTAGAAGATCGCCAGCACCGTCGCGGTGAACATGCCGCCGATCACCGCCGTGCCGATGGCGATGCGGCTGTTGGCCCCCGCCCCGGTCGAGATGGCGAGCGGCAGCACGCCGAAGATGAAGGCGAGCGACGTCATCAGGATCGGGCGCAGGCGGATGCGCGCTGCCTCCAGCGCGGCATCGATGACGCGCGCGCCCTTCTTTTCCGCCTGTTCGGCGAATTCGATCATCAGGATCGCGTTCTTGGCGGCGAGGCCCATCGTCGTCAGCAACCCGATCTGGAGATAGACGTCGTTCTCCAGCCCACGCAGCGTGACGAAGGCGATCGCCCCGATCAGCCCGAGCGGGATGACCAGCAGCACCGCGATCGGGATCGACCAGCTTTCATACAGTGCGGCGAGGCAGAGGAACACGACGAGGATCGACAGGCCGTAGAGGATCGGCGCCTGCCCCGACGACAGCCGCTCCTGAAACGACAGCCCGGCCCAGGCGACGCTGGTGCCCGGAATCTGGCCAGCGAGTTCGGCGATGCGCTCCATCGCCTCGCCCGAGCTGACGCCGGGTGCCGCCTGCCCCTGAAATTCGAACGAGGGCAGGCCCTGAAAGCGCGACAGGGTGGTCGGGGCGACGGTCCAGCCGGTGCGCGAGAAGGAGGAGAAGGGCACCATCTGCCCGTTCGATCCGCGCACGAACCATTGGCTGAGGTCGGTCGGTTCGCTGCGATAGGGCGCGTCGCCCTGAACGAACACGCGCTTCACCCGGCCGCGATCGATGAAGTCGTTGACGTAGCGGCCGCCCCAGGCGGTCGACAACGTGTTGTTCACATCGCCCTGCGTCAGGCCGAGCGTGGAGAGCCGCTGCTGGTCGATATCGACGTTCAGCGTCGCGATGTCGGGCAGTTCGGACAGGCGCACCCCGGTCAGCATCGGATCGGCATTGGCGGCGGCCAGCAGCTTGTCGCGCGCTTCGGCAAATTCGGCGGTGGTCATGCCGCTGGCGTTCTGCAGCTCCATGGTGAAGCCGTTCGCCTGTCCCAGGCCGCGCACCGCGGGAGGCAGCAGCGCGAAGACCTGCGCATCGCGCAAGCCGCCGAACGCGGCGGAGGCGCGCGCGACGATCGCGTCGGCGCTGTTTTCCTTGCCCTTGCGTTCCGCCCAGTCGGTGAAGTTGATGAACCCCTGCCCGGTATTCTGCCCCGAACTGCCGCCGCCGCCGCCGGCGACGGTCAGGATGGTGCGGATATTGTCCTTCTCATAGGTCAGCAGATATTTCTCGACCGCGCGCTGCACCTCTTCGGTCCGGCTGCGCGTCGACCCGGCGGGCAGCTGGAACCGGACGGTCGCCGCCCCCTGATCCTCGGTCGGCAGGAAGCTGGTCGGCAGGCGGAAGAAGAGGAGCGCGAGGATGGCGAGCACCGCCGCATAGAGTAGCAGATAGAGCCATTTGCGGTCGATGACATGGACGACGCCGCGTTCATACTTCGCCACGCCCCGGTCGAACCGGGTGTTGAAGCCGACGCGGAGCCGTTCGCCGAAATGTGCGACGCGCGGGAATTTGCGTTCCAGCCAGCCGCCCTCGAGGCTGCCGTCCTCGCCGCGCTTCTTCTGCTTGAGCAGGGTCGCGGTCAGCGCCGGCGACAGGATCAGCGCGACCAGCACCGACAGTACCATCGCGGCGACGATCGTCACCGAAAACTGGCGATAGATGACCCCGGTCGACCCGCCGAAGAACGCCATCGGCAGGAACACCGCCGACAGCACGATGCCGATCGCGACCAGTGCGACCTGGATTTCCTCCATCGACTGAATCGTCGCATCGCGCGGCGACATGTCGGGATTTTCTTCGAGCAGGCGCTCGACATTCTCGACCACGACGATCGCGTCGTCGACCAGCAGGCCGATGGCGAGCACCAGTCCGAACAGCGTCAGCGTGTTGATCGAAAAGCCGAAGAGATAGAAGATGCCGAAGGTGCCGAGCAGCACGACGGGCACCGCGATCGTCGGAATCAGCGTCGCGCGCCAGCTCTGCAGGAACACGAACATGACGATGACGACGAGGATGACCGCCTCGACCAGCGTCTTGACCACTTCCTCGATCGACAGCTTGATGAAGGCGGTGGTGTCGTTGGCATAGGCGAAGGTCAGCCCGGCGGGAAATTTGGCCGATTGGCGTTCGACCTCCGCCTTGACCAGCTCGGCGGTCTCCAGCGCGTCGGCGCCGGGCGCGAGGCTGATGGCGAGGCCGGCGCCGGGATGGGCGTTGACCCGGCTCAACGCCGCGTAGTTTTCCTGGCCCAGTTCGATGCGCGCGACATCGGCGAGCCGCACGGTCGAGCCGTCGGGCAACGTCTTCAGGATGATCGCCTGAAACTGCGCCGGGGTCTGGAGCCGCGACTGGGCGGTGACGGTGGCGTTCAACTGCTGTTCGGGGCCGGACGGCTGGCCGCCCAGTTCGCCCGCGGCGACTTCGGTATTCTGGTTCTGGATCGCGGTGATGACATCGCCGGGCATCAGCGAGAAGGAGGCGAGCTTCGCCGGGTCGAGCCAGATGCGCATCGCATATTGCGATCCGAACACGTTGGTTTCGCCGACGCCGTTGATCCGCGCCAGCGGCTCGACGAGGTTCGCCTCCATATAGTCCGACACGTCGCCATTGGTGCGCTGGTCGGTTTCGTCGAAAATGCCGACGATCATCAGGAAGTCGGGGTTCGACTTGGTGACGCGGATACCCTGCTGCTGGACCTGTTGCGGCAGGCGCGACAGGGCCTGCTGCACCTGGTTCTGCACCTGCACCTGCGCGATATCGGGATCGACGCCCTTGTCGAAGGTCGCGCTGATCGTCACCTGCCCGCGCGAGCTGCTTTGCGAGCTGAAATAGAGCAGGCCATCGATGCCGGTCAGCTGCTGTTCGATGATCTGGGTGACCGAGTTCTGGATCGTTTCCGCATTCGCACCGGGATAGGTCGCGCGGATATTGACCTGTGGCGGGGCGACGTCAGGATATTGGGCGATCGGCAGCGACAGGATCGCGCCCAGCCCGCCCAGCATCACGATGATCGCGATCACCCATGCGAAGATCGGGCGGTCGATGAAGATACGTGACATGGCTTATCCCGCCTTCTGTGACGTGGCAGCCTTGTCGCCCTGCGGCTTGGGTTGAACGCGTTGCGGGGTATTGGCCGGGACCGGCCGGACCTTCGCGTTAGGGCGCAGGTTCGCGGTCCCCTGCGTAATCACCTTGTCGCCGGGGTTGAGGCCACCGGTCACGACCCAGAATTCGCCCTGGGTGCGGTCGGCCTGCACCGTCTTTTGCACGGCGGTATCGTTCGGGCCGACGACGAAGACGGTCGCCTGCCCCTTGGGATCGCGCTTCACCGCCTGTTGGGGCACGAGGATCGCGCGCTGGTCGATCGCTTGCGCGAATTGCGCGCGGACGAACATGCCGGGCAGCAAGATGCCCTGGGGATTGGGGAAGCGGGCGCGCAGCGTCACCGTGCCGGTCTGGGCATTGACCATCACCTCGGCGAACTGGACCGTGCCGGTCTGGCCGAAGTCGCTGCCGTCCTCCAGTTTCAGGCGGACAGCGGCCGATGCCGGGACCACCCCGCCGCTGGCCAGCTCGCGACGCAGCGCAAGGAGGTCGGCGGCAGATTGCTGGATATCGACGAAGATCGGGTCGAGCCGCTGGATCACCGCCAGCGGATCGGCCTGGTTGGTGGTGACCAGCGCGCCTTCGGTGAAATAGCTGCGCCCGATCCGTCCGGTGATCGGTGCGGGGACGTTGGTGAAGGACAGGTTCACGCGCGCCGTCTCCAACTGCGCCCGGCTCTGTTCGACGGCGGCGGCGGCCTGACGCGCCTGCGCGGCGGCGTCGGTATAGTCCTGGCGGCTGACCGCCTCGATCTCCGCCAGCGGGCGGTAGCGTTCGGCGCGGACGCGGGTCGCCTCGGCATTGGCGCGGGCGCTGTTGAGGTTGGCGACCGCTTCATTGGCCTGCGCACGATAGAGGCGCGGATCGATCTGGTAGAGCGTCTGTCCGGCACGGACCAACGCGCCTTCGGTGAAATAGCGTTTGCGGATCAGCCCGGCGACCTGCGGACGGACCTCCGACTGCTGGAACGCGACGACCCGCGCGGCGAGATCGGCGGTCTGGGCGACGCTGGTGGGTTGCACCACGACGAAGCCGACCTGTGCCGGTCCCTGGTTGCCGCGGCCGTTCTTCGTCGCCTTTTCCTCTCCACCGCCGCAGGCAGACAGCGCGATCAGGACGGGCAGCAACAGGAACGGGCGGACGCGCGGCGACGCGGATCGGATCAAGGCGACAACCTTTGCGACAGGAAAGCGGCGCGGATGCGCCGACGCACAACCATCGCCACATCCGAAAGTTTCAGATGCGATTTCATACGCGCCACGTCGAATGGCGCAATGCGAAGGTTGTCGCAATTTGTCGCGGACAGGCAACGAAGCGCGATTTGCGACAGAAGCGTGTCGCTCTCCACCGTCACCCCGGGCCTGACCCGGGATCCCGCTTTTCACCCCTAGCAGAAGAAGAATCGGGACCCCGGCTCAAGGCCGGGGTGACGGCGAACGACTTGAGGTCAGCGCGAACCCGTCCAGCGATGCGCTGCCATCGATTCCGGCTTCATCTCGATCGAATAGCCCGGCCGCGTCGGCGCGCGATAGGCGCCGTTTTCGACCACGCAGGGGTCGAGGAAATGTTCGTGCAGGTGATCGACGAACTCGGCGGCGCGGTCGTGCTTCACGCCCGAAAAGCACAGATAGTCGATCATCGAGAGGTGCTGGACATATTCGCACAGCCCCACGCCCCCGGCATGCGGCCACACGGCGAGGTTGAAGCGCGCGGCCATCAGCAGCACCGCCAGCACCTCGTTCACGCCGCCCAGGCGACAGGCGTCGATCTGCACCACGTCCAATGCGTGGCGCATGATGAACTGTTTGAAGACGATGCGGTTCTGGCACATCTCGCCGGTGGCGACCTGCACCGGCTTCACCCCCTCGCGGATCGCGCGATGCCCCTCGACATCGTCGGGTGAAGTTGGCTCCTCGATGAAGCGGGGCTTGGCGAAGGCGAGGTCGTTGACGCGGGCGATCGCCTCCGACACTTCCCAGACCTGATTGGCGTCGATCATCAGGTCGATGTCCGCCCCGACCGTCTCGCGGGCCAGCGCCACGCGGCGGCGATCGTTGGCGGGATCGCCGCCGACCTTCAGCTTGATGTGGGTGAAGCCCTCGGCGACCGCTTCCTTGCACAGGCGGACCAGCTTTTCATCGGAATAGCCGAGCCAGCCGGGCGAGGTGGTATAGGCGGGATAACCCTCCGCCAGCAGCGTCGCCCGCCGTTCCGCCTTGCCGATCGCGCGTTCCTCCAGCAGCGCGACCGCTTCGTCGGGGGCGATGCAGTCGGTCATGTAGCGGAAGTCGATCAGCCCGACGATCTCGGCCGGGGTCATCGACCCGATATAGTCCCACAAAGGCAGGCCCGCCGCCTTGGCCAGCAAATCCCACACCGCATTGACGACCGCGCCGGTGGCGAGGTGGATGATCCCCTTTTCCGGGCCGACCCAGCGCAGCTGGCTGTCGCCGGTGATCCGTCGCCAGAAGCCGGCACCGTCTTTGCGAATATCGTCGAGCGCCAACCCCTCGATCAACGGCGCCAGCGTCGCGATCGCCGCGCAGCACAGGTCGTTGCCGCGCCCGATGGTGAAGGTCAGGCCGTGCCCCTCCAGCCCCGGCGTGTCGGTTTCGAGGATGCAATAGGCCGCCGAGTAGTCCGGCTCCGGATTCATCGCGTCGGAGCCGTCGAGAAAGGCAGAGGTCGGAAACCGGATGTCGTGGACCGATAGCCGGGTGATGATCGTCATACGCAGCCCCCATGGGGCGCCGCCCGTGAATGTTCGATCCGCCCCGTTCCGGTCGTCATCCCCGACGCCGAAGTGTTTTCATATTTGAACGTAGTTTTTCATGCAACTGGAAAGCGTGGTGGGCGGGGAGGCACACGTCAAACACCGTACCCCCGTGCAGCCAGGAGTCACGGCTTGGCCCGCGAGAATAGCCCTATGCCCGACCGTACCCCCGCGCAGGCGGGGGTCCAGGGCGGCAAACGCAACCTGTTGTTCTGCTCGGCTCTGGACCCCCGCCTGCGCGGGGGTACGGAACGGTTGTCGGCGCCCTTCAGGGATGATGGTCATCGTCGACCAGTTGTTCCGAAATCCGTGCTGCGGCCGCCTGTACCGCCGCCGCCGCCGCGTCGGTCGTGTCGGCCTCGCCCAGTTTCGACAGATAGGGCATGGTCAGCGCCGCCGCCGCGACGCCGCCGCGCAGGATCGGCGCCGACAGGTCGGTCACGCCGCTGACGAAGCGGCTGGGGGTGCGCTCGATCCCGGCGGCGCGGACTTCCTCGGCATGGGTGCGGAAGGTCGCCAGCGCCTCGGGCGTCGGCCTGGGGTCGAGCATCGCTTCCCACCGCGCGCGCACATCGTCGGGCTGGAAGGCGTAGAGCACGACGCCCGACGCCGCCTGCAACAGCGGCCGGCGATAGCCGACCCGGACCGAGAAGCCGAGCTGGTCGGCCGATTCCATCCGCGCGATGACCGCCATGTCGCCCATGGTGTGCACCGCGACATGGCACGATTGGCCGGTTTCCTGCGCCAGCTGCCGCATCTCGGGCAGCGCGACCTCGATCAGATAGCGGGTGCGCGGCTGGTTCATGCCGAGCGAGAACAATCGGTCGCTGAGCGTATAGCCGTCCCCGCCCGCCTCGGTCGTCAGATAGCCGCGATATTCCAGCACCTGCACCATGCGGAACAGCTCACCATGCGATCGGCCCAAGCGCTGCACGATCTGCGTCAGCGTCAGCGGGGTCGTCACCCCGGCCAGCAGTTCGAGGATGTCGAGCCCCTTTTCCAGCGCGGGCGCGCGGTAGCGGCGGTCGTCGGCGGCTTCGGCATCGGCGGTGTCGGCGGGCGTCGCGGCGGTCTTGCTCGTCATGGCGCGGACCTTTGCCGGAAACGAAAGGGTACGCAACCCGAGGGTGCGCGACGCCATCACCGCTGCGATGCACAAAGTCGTGGTATGTTGTATCATATTACGCTACCGGATCGAGTCTCGATAAACTGGAGTGCTTCGCAATGTTCCGTCCCGCCCTGTGGCTGTCGACCACCGCCCTGGCCCTGCCCGCCGCCGCCTTTGCCCAGAGCACGACCGCGCAGGGCACCGCGACGACGACCGACGGCTATCATAGCGAGGCCCCGCCCGAGATCATCATCACTGCCCCCTATCAGCGCAACCAGGCCGATATCCTGTCGGGCACCAGCGTGCTGAGCGGCGAGAATCTGACCCGCGAACTGCGCCCGACCATCGGTGAGACGCTGGCCCGCCAGCCCGGCGTATCGGCGACCAGCTTCGGCCCCAACGCGTCGCGCCCGGTGCTGCGCGGCCTGCAGGGCGAGCGCGTGCGCGTGCTGACCGACGGCATCGGCAGCTTCGACGTGTCCAACACCTCGGTCGACCACGCCGTCGCGATCAATCCGCTGACCGCCGACCGGATCGAAGTGCTGCGTGGCCCCTCGGCGCTGCTGTTCGGGTCGTCGGCGATCGGCGGCGTGGTCAACGTCATCGACAGCCGCATCCCGCGCCGGGTGCCCGACGAACCGATCCATGTCGACGCGATCGCCACCTATGGCTCCGCCGCGAACGAGCGCAATGCGTCGGCGGCGGTCGACGTGCCGGTGACCGACAAGGTCGTGTTCCACCTCGACGGCACCTATGGCAAGACCGACGACCTGCGCACCGGCGGCTACCTGTTGTCGCGCCCGTTGCGGGCGCAGGCGGCGGCGAGCGACGAGGCGGAGGTGCGCGAGCTGGCCGACCTGCGCGGGCGGCTGCCCAATTCGCAGTCGCGGATGTGGGAAGTGGCCGGCGGTGCCGCGATCGTGACCGATACCGGCAATCTCGGCTTCTCGGTCAGCCATCTCGACAATCGCTACGGCGTGCCCGAGCGGTTCGACGTCGCCGAGCATGACCACGACCATGAAGGCGAAGAAGGGGGCGAGGAAGAGGGTCACGGCCACGAGCAGGTGACGCTGCACGTCCGCCAGACCCGCGCCGACATGCGCGCCGAGGTGAATACCGGCGACGGCTTCATCGAAAAGCTGCGCGTGCGCGGCGGCATCGCCGATTACCGCCATGACGAGATCGAGGATACCGGCGAGATCGGCACCAGCTTCTACAATCGCGGGCTGGAAGCGCGTGTCGAGGCGGTGCAGGCGGCACGCGGCGCATGGCGCGGCGCGTTCGGCGGGCAGATGTATATCCGCGACCTGAACATCATCGGCGAAGAGAAATTCATTCCCAAAAGCGAGACGCAGCAATTCGGCCTGTTCACGCTCCAGTCGTTCGACCTAGGCGCGTTCCGTGCCGAAGCGGGCGGGCGCTATGAATATTCGGTCGCCCGCGCCGCGGCCGATATCGATCTCGGCAACGACAATATCCGCCGCCGCTTCAACAGCTTTTCCGGCTCGCTCGGCGCCAGTGTCGGGCTGGCGGACAATGTCCGTTTCGGCCTGAACGCCAGCCATACCGAACGTGCGCCCTCGGCCGAGGAACTGTTCGCCAACGGCCCGCATGCCGGCACGCAGGCGTTCGAAATCGGCAACCCGGGCTTTGCCAAGGAAATCAGCGACGGGCTGGAAGCGACGCTGAAGGGGTCGGGCGACGGCTACAGCTTCGGGTTGTCGGCCTATCACAACTGGTTCCGCAACTTCATCTACGAGAACCCGACCGGCGAGGAGGAAGATCACCTGCCGGTGTTCCAATATTCGCAGGCGGATGCGCGGCTGTGGGGGTTCGAGGCGGAGGCATCGGCGCGCGTCGCGACCTTCGGCGAGACGGCGATCAATATCGACGGCCTGGCCGATTATACCCGCGCGACGATCGTCGATCGCGGCCCCGCCCCGCGCATCCCGCCGCTGCGCGTGCTGGGCGGTGTCGAGGCGCAGGGCCGGCTGGTGCAGGTGCGCGGCGAGGTCGAGCATGTGACCGCGCAGGACCGTGTCGCCGAGCTGGAGACGGTGACGCCGGCCTATACGATGGTCAACGCCTCGGTCTCGCTGCGGCCGTTCGGGCGCGACAGCAAGACGACGCTGATGGTGTCGGCGAACAATATCTTCGACGTCGAGGCGCGGCGGCATGCCAGCTTCCTCAAGGACTTCGCTCCGCTGGCCGGGCGCGATATCCGGGTGACGGCGCGACTGGCGCTGTAAGGCCTGGCAACAACGATCCGTACCCCCGCGCAGGCGGGGGTCCAGGGTTATGGCCACGAGGCTTCGGCTCGGTTGGGCTCTGGGCCCCCGCCTTCGCGGGGGCACGTTCTCTTTACGGTCCGGCGATGGTTCCCCATTCGCCGCCGCGCGCCTATCTACCTGTCCATGTCCCGCGCCCGCGTCCTCCTGCTCAACGCTGCACTCGGGCCGCTCGACTACCGCGTGCCGCATGGCATGACCGTCGAACCCGGCTCGATCGTCACCGCCCCGCTCGGCCCCCGGCAGTTGCTGGGCGTGGTGTGGGATGCCGAGCGGCTGGCGGCGGAAGAGGTCGGCGACAACCGGCTGCGCCCGCTGCTGGCGGCCGCCGACGTGCCGCCGATCGCGGCGCCGCTTCGCCGGTTGGTGGAGTGGACGGCGGGCTATTATCTCGCCGCGCCGGCATCGGTGCTGCGCATGTGCCTTGCCTCCACCTCGGCGCTGGAGGGGGCGAAGCTCGCCATCGAATATCGTGCGACCGGCGTGGTGCCCGACCGCATGACGGCACAACGCGAACAGGCGCTGGAGCGGATCGGCGAGCGGCGCGGGCTGGTGCGCGAACTGGCTGCCATCGCCGATGTGTCCGACGCGGTGATTCGGGGGCTGGTCAAGCTCGGCGCGATCGAGGCGGTGTCGGTCGATATCGACCAGCCCTATCCGACCCCCGACCCCGACCATCACCAGCCGGCACTTTCCGACGACCAGCAGGCGGCCGCCGACCGGCTGACCGGGGCGGTCGATGCGCACGCCTTCCACCCCTTCCTGCTCGACGGCGTCACCGGATCGGGCAAGACCGAAGTGTATTTCGAAGCAGTCGCGGCGGCGATCCGGCAGGATCGGCAGGTGCTGGTGCTGCTCCCCGAAATCGCGCTGACCGAACCGTTCCTCAAGCGCTTCACCGCGCGCTTCGGCTGCGAGCCGGTGCCGTGGCACAGCGACCTGCGCTCGACCCAGCGGCGCCGGGCGTGGCGCTCCATCGCCAGCGGACAGGCGAAGGTCGTGGTCGGCGCGCGTTCGGCGCTGTTCCTGCCCTATGCCAATCTCGGGCTGATCGTCGTCGACGAAGCGCACGAGACGAGCTTCAAACAGGAAGAAGGGGTGCATTATCACGCCCGCGACGTGGCGGTGATGCGCGGGCTGTTCGAGAAATGCCCGGTGATCCTTGCCAGCGCCACGCCGGCGATCGAGACGCGGCAACAGGTGGTGCAGGGCCGCTATACCGAGGTGAAGCTGCCCGGTCGCTATGGCAAGGCGCAACTGCCGACGATCGAGGCGATCGACCTGATCGAGCAACCGCCCGAACGCGGTCGCTGGATCGCGGCACCTTTGGTCAAGGCGATCGACGAGACGCTGGGCCGACACGAACAGGCGCTGCTGTTCCTCAACCGGCGCGGCTATGCGCCGCTGACCTTGTGCCGCTCGTGCGGGCATCGCTTCCAATGTCCCAATTGCACGGCGTGGATGGTCGAGCACCGGCTGATCCACCGGCTGTCGTGCCATCATTGCGGGCATGTCATTCCGACGCCGCGCGCCTGCCCCGAATGCCAGGCGGAGGACGCGCTGGTCGCGTGCGGTCCCGGCGTCGAGCGGATCGCGGACGAGGCGGCGGCGCTGTGGCCGACCGCGAAGATCGCCATCGTCACCTCCGACACCATCTGGTCCCCGGCCAAGGCGGCGGAGTTCGTGGGCCGGATGGAGGCGGGTGACATCGACATCGTCGTCGGCACGCAGCTGGTGACCAAGGGTTATCATTTTCCCAACCTGACCTGTGTCGGGGTGATCGACGCCGATCTGGGGCTGCAGGGCGGCGACCTGCGCGCGTCGGAGCGGACGTTCCAGCAGATCGCGCAGGTGGCGGGTCGGGCGGGGCGCGGGACCAAGCCCGGCCATGTCTATATCCAGACGACGCAGCCGGGCGCGCCGGTGATGCAGGCGTTGATCTCGGGCGATGCCGACAGCTTCTATGCCGCAGAGACCGAAGCGCGCGAGGAGGCGGGCGTGCCCCCCTTCGGCCGCTATGCCGCGATCATCGTGTCGTCGGAGGACAAGGGCGCGGCGGAGGCGACCGCCCGCGCGATCGGCCGCGCCGCACCGCAGGTGGAGGGGTGTCACGTCTATGGCCCCGCCCCCGCGCCGCTCGCCATGCTGCGCGGGCGGCACCGCTTCCGCCTGCTGGTGCATGCCACCCGCAGCCTCGACGTGCAGGACGTGATCCGCGACTGGCTGGACGGGGTCGAATGGGGGACGAAGGTGCGGGTGGCGGTGGACGTCGATCCGTATAGTTTCGTGTAGCTTCCTGCGTGATCCGTGCCCCCGCGCAGGCGGGGGTCCAGAGCCACTCACGTCACGCTTTGTTACTCTGGATCCCCGCCTGCGCGGGGATACGGAAACGAGCCCCCCCTTGCCCCGCGCCCTACTTTCGCCGAAACGGCGGCGTCATGGGGAAAGACGGGATGCCGATCATGCGATTGCTGACCTGCTGGCTGGCGGCGCTGGCCGCGTTGCTGGTGTTCACCGCACCGGCCCACGCCGACGATGTGTCGGCGGCGGCGCGCGGCGTCGTGCGGGTCGTGGTGATCGCGACCGTCGATGGCGAAATGGTCGATGTCGAACACGGCACCGGCTTCGCCATCGCGCCCGGCCGGATCGTCACCAACGCGCATGTCGTCGAACTGCTGGAACGCTATCCCGGCGAAGCGGTCGTCGGCGTGGTCCCGTCGGAGGGCGACAAGTCGTTCGAGGGCCGCGTGCTGCGCATCGACAAGTCGCGCGACCTGGCGCTGATCGAGGTCGGCGGCGTGCGCCTGCCCCCGCTCACCCTTTATACCGGGCCGCTGGGCGAGAGCGATCCGCTGATCGCGCTCGGCTATCCGGGGAATGTCGATCTCGCCACCGCCCGGTCAGCGGATGATTTCGTAACGCCGACCGCGCCGGTGCGCTCGCAGGGCGTGATGTCGGGCAACCGCACGCTGGAGGGGACCGCCGTGCTGGTCCACACCGCCAGCATCGCGCGCGGCAATTCTGGCGGGCCGCTGCTCGACCGGTGCGGCCGGGTGCTGGGCGTCAATTCTGCGCTGACCCGCGGCGAAGAGGGTGACGCGAGCTTCGCCTTCGCCATTGCGGACGCCGAACTAATCGCGTTCCTGCGCGAGGCGAGCCAGCCCGTCTCGACCATCACCACCCCCTGCCTGACGCTGGCCGATGCCGATGCGCGCGACCGAGCCGATGCCGAACGGCAGAGCATCGAGGATCGCGAGCGCGCCCGTGCCGCCGCCGAACGCGCCCGCGACGACCGCGAAGCCGCGCTGGAAAAGGCCCGCGCCGACAATGCCGAGACTCGCGAGAACATGATCGCCATCGCCGCCGTACTGCTGGCGCTGTCGGTGCTGGCAGCCGGCTATGCCGGGATGCTGGCAACGCGGCGGCTGAAGAAGCAGAAGCGGCAGGCGCGGCTGGCGGCGATCGCGGGCGGGGTGTTCTTCGTCGCGGCGGTCGCGACGTTCGTGCTGCGGCCCGATTTCGATCCCGAATCGGTTGCCCCCGCCGACGAATCGGGCAGCACCGCCGCGACCCGTGCGACGCCGCTGTCGGGCGCGCTGCAATGCGCGCTGGTGCCCGAACGCAGCCGGATCATCCAGCCGCCAGTCGAAACCGTCCGCTTCGATTGGCGGGCGGACGGGTGCATGAACGGCCGCACCCAATATGCCGAGGCCCCGGGCGGCGGCTGGGAACGGATTCTCGTGCCGAACGAGGATGCGACGGTGTCGGTTCTGCGCTTCGATCCGGTCAGCGGCAGCTATACCAACAGCCGTTACCTGTTGTCGGCCGACGCGATGGAGCGGGCGCGGACGCTGCGCGGACAGGTACAGCAAAAGGCCTGCGCCGCCGACACCGGCGGACGCGCCGCGCTGGCGACGCAGCAATCGGCGATTCGGACGGCGTTGCCCGCGCAGGTGAACGAACGGCTGGTGTATCGCTGCACGGCGGCGAAGTAACCTTCTCCGGGCATTACCGTACCCCCGCGTAGGCGGGGGTCCAGCGTTACAAGCGCTGCCGGTCGCGGCTCTGGATCCCCGCCTGCGCGGGGATACGAGCTGACCCGAAATCGGGACATGTCATTCCCCGTTCAGCTTGGGTTCGAATCGGATTGAGCGAACCGACCTCCCACAAAGCTTGCGAAATCGTGACACCGATGCTAGCGGCCCCACGACCCATCGGGGGCGCATGGGCCGGTCAGCGGCGCGACATCGGTCGCGACGGCGGTTGGAATGGCGGCCCCCTTTCATGCATGGGATTTTGAAGTTGACCCCTGACAAGGACGCGCGCGTGGAGACATCCGGCGGAACTACTGGTGGCGGCGGTACGATCCAGGCGAGCCTGGGCGGCCGCTATGCGACCGCGCTGTTTGACCTCGCCCGGCAGCAGGGCCAGCTGACGGCTGTCGAATCGAGCCTGAAGACGGTGTCGTCGGCCATGACCGAGTCGGCGGACCTGTCGGCGCTGGTGAAAAGCCCGCTGGTCGGCCGCGACGACGCGGCCCGCGCCATTGCCGCGCTGGTCCCGGTGCTGGGCCTCGACCCGCTGACCGCCAATTTCCTCGGCGTACTGGCGCAGAATCGTCGCCTGGGCGACCTGCCCGCGATCATCCGCGCGTTCCGCGACCTCGCCGCCCGTTCGCGGGGCGAGACCAATGCGGAAGTCGTTTCGGCCCACCCGCTGGACGATTCTCAGGTCGACGCGCTCAAGCAGCAGCTGCGTCACCGCGTCGGCCGCGAGGTCGCGATCGACCTGAAGGTCGACCCCACTCTCCTTGGCGGACTGGTCGTGAAGATCGGCAGCCAGATGATCGATAGCTCGATCAAGACCCGACTGAACACGCTCGCGCACGCGATGAAAGGCTGAACATGGATATCCGCGCCGCAGAAATCTCGAAGGTCATCCGCGACCAGATCGCCAATTTCGGCACCGAAGCGCAGGTTTCGGAAGTCGGCCAGGTGCTGTCGGTCGGTGACGGCATCGCCCGCATCCACGGGCTCGACAACGTCCAGGCGGGCGAAATGGTCGAGTTCGGCGGCGGCATCCAGGGCATGGCGCTGAACCTCGAAGCCGATAACGTCGGCGTCGTGATCTTCGGATCGGACTCGTCGATCAAGGAAGGCGACACCGTCAAGCGCACCGGCACCATCGTCGACGTTCCGGTCGGCAAGGGCCTGCTGGGTCGCGTGGTCGATGGTCTGGGTAACCCGATCGACGGCAAGGGGCCGATCGTTTCGGAACAGCGCGCCCGCGTCGACGTGAAGGCGCCGGGCATCATCCCGCGCCAGTCGGTCAGCGAACCGATGCAGTCGGGCCTGAAGGCGATCGACGCCCTCGTGCCGGTCGGCCGTGGCCAGCGCGAACTCATCATCGGCGATCGTCAGACCGGCAAGTCGGCGGTCGCGATCGACACCTTCATCAACCAGAAGACGGCGAATGCCGGCTCGGATGAATCCAAGAAGCTGTACTGCGTCTATGTCGCGGTCGGCCAGAAGCGCTCGACCGTCGCCCAGCTGGTGCGCACGCTCGAAGAAAACGGCGCGATGGAATATTCGATCGTCGTCGCCGCAACCGCGTCGGACCCGGCTCCGCTGCAGTACCTTGCGCCCTACACCGGCACCGCGATGGGCGAATATTTCCGCGACAACGGGATGCACGGCCTGATCGTGTTCGACGATCTGTCGAAGCAGGCGGTCGCCTATCGCCAGATGTCGCTGTTGCTGCGCCGTCCGCCGGGTCGCGAAGCCTATCCGGGTGACGTGTTCTACCTGCACAGCCGCCTGCTGGAGCGCGCCGCCAAGATGTCGGACGCCAATGGCGGCGGCTCGCTGACCGCGCTGCCGATCATCGAAACCCAGGCGGGCGACGTGTCGGCCTATATCCCGACCAACGTGATCTCGATCACCGACGGCCAGATCTTCCTCGAAACCGACCTGTTCTTCGCCGGCATCCGCCCCGCGATCAACGTCGGCCTCTCGGTCAGCCGCGTGGGTTCGGCCGCGCAGACCAAGGCGATGAAGAAGGTCGCGGGCAGCATCAAGCTGGAGCTGGCCCAGTATCGCGAAATGGCCGCCTTCGCGCAGTTCGGCTCGGACCTCGACGCGTCGACGCAAAAGCTGCTGAACCGCGGTGCGCGTCTGACCGAGCTGCTCAAGCAGGCGCAGTTCTCACCGATGCCGTTCGAGGAGCAGGTCGCGTCGATCTTCGCCGGCACGCAGGGCTATCTCGACACCGTTCCGGTGAACGACGTCGTCCGCTACGAACAGGCGATGCTGTCGGATCTGAAGGCGAACCACCCGCAGGTGCTGGCCAAGATCCGCGACACCAAGGATCTGGGCGACGAGGCGAAGTCGGGGCTGAAGGCCGCGCTCGACCAGTTCGCGAAGACCTTCGCGTAACCATCAGGCCCTCTCCCCTCCAGGGGAGAGGGTTGGGAGAGGGGCGAGCGGGACCGTCGTTGCGACAGCCCCCTCTCCCCGACCCTCTCCCCGCAGGCGGGGAGAGGGAGTAGGGAAGACAAATGGCTAGTCTCAAGGCCCTGAAACTGCGCATCGGCTCGGTGAAGTCGACGCAGAAGATCACCAAGGCGATGAAGATGGTCGCCGCCGCCAAGCTGCGCCGTGCGCAGGAGGCGGCCGAGGCCGGTCGCCCCTATGCCCAGCGGGTCGAACAGGTCGTCGCCAGCCTGGCGAGCACCGCGCAGATCACCGAGGGCAGCTCGCCGCTGCTCGCCGGCACCGGCCGCGATCAGGTTCACCTGTTCGTCGTCGCGACGTCGGACAAGGGGCTGGCCGGCGCGTTCAATTCGAACATCGCCCGTCTCGCCCGTCGTCGTGCGCTCGAGCTGCAGGCCGAGGGCAAGACCGTCAAGTTCCTGACCATCGGTCGCAAGGGTCGCGCGGTGCTGGCCCGCCAGTTCCGCGACGGGTTCGTCCATGCGGTCGAGCCGGGCGATCTGGGCAAGCTGACCTTCGCCGATGCGAAGGGCTATGCCGACGACCTGATCCGCCGCTACGAAGCGGGCGAGTTCGACGTCGCGCACCTGTTCTACGCCACGTTCAAGACGGTACTGACGCAGGAGCCGACCGAGCAGCAGCTGATCCCGGTCAAGATTCCCGACGCGACCAAGGCGCCGGCCGCCGACGCGGTGGTCGAATATGAGCCGAGCGAGGAAGCAATTCTCGACAGCCTGCTGCCGACCAACATCGCGGTGCAGATCTATCGCGCGATCCGCGAGAATGCGGCGTCGGAGCAGGGGTCGAAGATGACGGCCATGGACAATGCCACGCGCAATGCGGGCGACCTCATCAACCGCCTGACCATCGAATATAACCGCACCCGCCAGGCCGCGATCACGACCGAACTGGTCGAGATCATCTCGGGCGCCGAAGCGCTGTGATCCGCCGTGCCGTCCTGCTGGCGCTCGTCGCCATGCTGGCCGGCTGCGGTCAGCCTGCTGCCGACAAGGCGGCGGAGAAGCCGCGCGCGACGCCGACGCCGTTCGTCACCGGCGGCTGGGCGACGGTGCTCGGCGACGCGCCGCGCACGATCGAGCTGCTGAACGGCATGGGTTTCCGCCTGTCGGCCTATGCGCCGGAGGGCGGCGCCTTCGTCGCCACGGCGCAGCCGACGCCGATGGCCGACCCGTCGATCAAGCCGGTCAATACCGCCAACCTGAGCGTGACCGGCGATGCCCAGCGGATCGGCGAATTGCGCTTCACGCTCGACATCGTGAACCTCGATTCCAGCCCGTTCGCGAAGGACCAGTTCATCCGCTGGGTGAACCGGCCGCTGGCATCGATGGCGCTGCCGGGGCAGGATGTCGTCGAAAAGGCGATCCGTACCGAAAGCCCCGCCTCGGGCAACCTGCCCGGCGCGGACTATACAGTTACCCGTGAACCGATCGACGGCGGACGTCGCCTGATCGTGACCTTTACCCGTCCCGGCCGCCAAGCCGGGGACAGCCACCCGAGGAACCCGTAATGGCAACCGCCGCAGACACCTACGCCCCGCAGGGCAGCACCAACAATACCGGCCGCATCAGCCAGGTGATCGGCGCGGTCGTCGACGTGACGTTCGACGGCGAACTGCCCGCCATCCTGTCGGCGCTCGAAACCGACAATAACGGCAACCGGCTGGTCCTCGAAGTCGCGCAGCATCTGGGCGAGAACACCGTCCGCACGATCGCGATGGACGCGACCGAAGGCCTGACGCGCGGTCAGTCGGTCAAGGACACCGGTTCGCAGATCCGCGTTCCGGTCGGCCCGAAGACGCTCGGCCGCATCCTGAACGTCGTCGGCGAGCCGATCGACGAGCGCGGGCCCGTCGGCGCGGAAACCACCGCCCCGATCCATGCCAAGGCGCCGGAATTCGTCGACCAGTCGACCGAGAGCGCGATCCTCGTCACCGGCATCAAGGTCATCGACCTGCTCGCCCCCTACGCGAAGGGCGGCAAGATCGGCCTGTTCGGCGGCGCGGGCGTCGGCAAGACGGTTCTCATTCAGGAACTCATCAACAACATCGCCAAGGGCCATGGCGGCACGTCGGTATTCGCGGGCGTCGGTGAGCGTACCCGCGAGGGCAACGACCTGTACCATGAATTCCTCGACGCGGGCGTCATCGCCAAGGATGCCGAGGGCAATCCGACGAGCGAGGGGTCGAAGGTCGCGCTGGTATACGGCCAGATGAACGAGCCGCCGGGCGCCCGCGCGCGCGTCGCGCTGTCGGGCCTGACGATCGCCGAATATTTCCGCGACGTCGAAGGGCAGGACGTGCTGTTCTTCGTCGACAACATCTTCCGCTTCACCCAGGCGGGCTCGGAAGTGTCGGCGCTGCTCGGCCGCATTCCCTCGGCGGTGGGCTATCAGCCGACGCTGTCGACCGACATGGGCGCGCTGCAGGAACGCATCACTTCGACCAACAAGGGCTCGATCACCTCGGTGCAGGCGATCTACGTCCCCGCGGACGATTTGACCGATCCGGCGCCGGCGACCTCGTTCGCCCACCTCGACGCGACGACCGTGCTCAACCGCGCGATCTCGGAACTCGGCATCTATCCGGCGGTCGATCCGCTCGATTCGACCAGCCGCGTTCTCGAACCGCGCACGGTCGGGCAGGAGCATTACGACACGGCGCGCGCCGTGCAGTCGCTGCTCCAGCGCTACAAGTCGCTGCAGGACATCATCGCCATCCTCGGCATGGACGAGCTGAGCGAAGAGGATAAGGTCACGGTCGCCCGCGCCCGCAAGATCCAGAAGTTCCTCAGCCAGCCGTTCCACGTCGCCGAAGTCTTCACCGGCATCAGCGGCAAGTTCGTCGCGCTGGAAGACACGGTGAAGTCGTTCAAGGCGGTCGTCGAAGGTGAATATGACCATCTGCCGGAATCGGCCTTCTACATGGTCGGCGGCATCGACGAGGTCGTCGCCAAGGCGCAGAAGATGGCGCAGGACGCGTAATTCGATCTCCCTCTCCCCGCTTGCGGGGAGAGGGTCGGGGAGAGGGGCAGTCGGAACCTCTCGGCCGAAACCCCCGCACCCCAGCCCGATCCCCGGTAGGGGCGGGGGAGTTAGGTTGTAAAT